>Ga0265316_10001464_pt1 | contig 25293 bp, 17 predicted proteins | sample 4522metaG_FD_202092 | JGI IMG/M metagenome (GOLD analysis project Ga0265316, IMG submission 202092) | Rhizosphere microbial communities from Carex aquatilis grown in University of Washington, Seatle, WA, United States - 4-5-22 metaG | ecosystem: Host-associated > Plants > Roots > Rhizosphere >... | reverse complement strand
ATCTAATAAAAATGTCGTTTTTTACAACCCTGATTGGCGCTTGGGTACAATAGTTTTAGAAAATAACAAGAAAATTACCAATAAATATCTTAACTATCACCAGCTAAATGGCCAACTTTATTGGGTGCGAACGCCTGACTATAAGCAAATAATTTTAAATAAGGAAAAGGTAAAGGAAATAATTATATATGCAAAAGATAATTCAAAAGAGGAAGTATTTAGGAAAATTATTTTTTGGCCCTGGTATAAATCAGATTATATCTCCGAATATTTACAAGTATTATCTGAAGGAAAAATAAAGTTATATGCTTACAGAAGGGTTGAAATGAATGTAAGTACTAACGAAATAGTTCCTTTCACAGATTACTATATCCAAATAAATCAAAATAATATAAAACATTTGAAACGCGGGAGGTGGGCACTTTATGCGAACGTTGAAGATTATAAAACTTTAATGAAAAAAATTGTCAGAGGCAACCATTTAAGTATTAGAAATGAAAATGACTTAATAAAAGCAATTGACTTATTTAACATTGAAGTTAAAAAAATTACCAATTAATAATAATTATCAGTAATAGTAGACAGTATTGGTTTGAAAAAAAATAACTTGTAATATTGCCAAAAATGGTTGGTAAAAACATATAAAAGACAGATATATCAGTATTCTCAAAGAAGTCATTTGAAAATTAATTCAAATGACTTCTTTCGTTTTATCCAAAAAACTACAGAATTGCGCCGAGGTGAAGCTGCTGAAGCCTGAAAACACAAATTCATCTTCATATCAATGATATTATCTGAATATTAAACTCTTTTAAATTGAATAAATGTTGTCTTTCAAATTTATCATAAAGCAGTTAAAAATAATTAAATCAATATAAATAATTTTAAATTTTTAATATGACATAATATTGTTTTTAAGCTCTTTACAATATTTTATTTTTTAATTTGAATTTTTAAATAAATAAAAATCAACTAAACTTTTCCTGAAACTTTAATGTTGAAATTTTATTACATATAAAATCTGTTTTGACAGTAATAAAATTTTTATGTTAAACCTAAATTTAGCAACTATGAAAAAATCAGTTTCGTTTGGATTTATAATGATTGCATGTATATTTCCATTTTTTGCTCAAGATGAAAATATAGAGCAAACTGAAATAGTACCTATTGAACAAATTACCCTAAAGGAAAATCAAATTCCAAAAACTCTTGTAAATTCTGTAACCAAGGATTTCAGCGAAGGCAAACCAATTGAATGGCAGAATTTCCCTTTTATATTCAAAAAATATGGCTGGGTTATTGAAGATACTGCAAATTATACTTTGAAGCCAGAATATTTTTATGTTTTAATTAAGGCCAAAGACGGAAGTAAATTGAATGCTGTGTATTCGCCTGATGGCAAACTTATTCGTTCACGCGAAATATTAAGAACGGCCCCTTTACCAACAGAAATTGCTGCAACCTTGGCTAAAAGTGAGTACAAGGATTGGGAAGTTGTGGGAGACAAAGAAAGAATTACAGATTACAGTGCAAATATTTCCAGGCACTATGTTATAAAAATTCGGAAAAACAAGAAAACAAAAGTACTTTACTTTGATGTGAAAGGTAATATGCTAAAAAACAAAAGGTTAATGTAAATAACTTTTAATTGAATTATTTAAAACTGAAAGCTATCGGATTAATTTCTGATAGCTTTTTTTTTCAACAAATTTCTAGTTATTTTATCTGGATTCATACATTTAATATTAAATCTAAATTCAGTACCTCCCTTTGTGCTGATTGGATTGCAAATATCAATTTTTGATTGTGCTTAGAAACAGGAATCTCATTCTTTTTTTGCTGATAAAAACAGAATTTGATAATTTTATTAAAATCTTACTGTTATTTTAATAACAATTAAAAATATTTTTCGTATATTTGAAATGATTAATTTATCAAAAAAATATTGGGATTTTTTATCTATCTCTATTTTTGCTTCGTAATTAATTAATTATCTTTTTTTTATGTATTAAATTGGAGGATTAAAAATGCTAACAAGCGCAGAGATTTGTAAGGTAAAATCAATGACCGAGGAAGAAAAATACTCGATGTTAGAAAAGGTTATTGTAGATTATGATCGCAAAGAAAACAACCTCATTCAAATACTCCATATGGCTCAAGCTATATTTGGTTATCTGCCTGCGGAAGTTCAGCGATTTATAGCCCGTCAAATGGATTTATCTCTCTCAAAAGTTAATAGTGTTCTTACTTTTTATACTTTTTTCTCAACAAAACCCAAAGGGAAATATACTATTAATGTTTGCCTGGGTACAGCCTGCTATGTACGAGGTGGCAAGGAAGTTGTGAATAAGCTAAAAGAATTGTTGAATATTGAAGTAGGTACTACCAGTAAAGATCTAAAATACAGTCTTGAGGTAATGCGGTGTATCGGTGCATGTGGATTGGCTCCGGCTATGACTATTAATGGAAAAACTTATAAGCAGGTAAACCCTAATAAATTGCAGGGGATCCTCAGTAAATATAAATAAATAGAAGATTGATTGTTGTTGGCAATAAGTATAAAATATAGATATTATGAAAATCAAAACTGTTCAGGAACTTGAAAAGATTAAGAACAATTTTTTAAAACTTGAAAATAAATACAAATATACTGCTCACTTATGTTTTGGTGCTGGTTGCGTATCCTCTGAATGCATGGAAGTTAAAGATGCATTTATCAAATCGCTTGAAGAGGAAAAAATTTCTAAAGATGTAAAAATTAATTTAACCGGATGCATGGGAGCTTGTACTTTGGGTCCCACAATCATTATTAATCCTGAGGGCGTACTTTATTGCAATGTTACTCCTGAAATTGCCGGTATTATTGTAAAAAAACATTTAAAGGAAGGAATCATAGCTGAAAAATATTGCTATGTAAATAAACATGATGGCAAAATAATTCCCTACATAAAGGATATCGATTTTTTTAAACGTCAGAAAAAAATAGTGCTTCAAAGATGCGGCGTAATTGATTATTCTTCCCTTGATGAATATATAGCTCACGATGGTTATTTGGCCTTAGCTAAGTCATTGAAAGAAATGACACCTGATACTGTTATTGACCAAATTAAAAAATCGGGTTTAAGAGGGCGTGGCGGAGGAGGATTTCCGACCGGAATCAAATGGGAAGCAGCAAATAAGGCTGTTAGTGAACAAAAATATATTATTTGTAATGCAGATGAAGGTGATCCTGGAGCTTTTATGGATCGCAGTCTGTTGGAAGGTGACTCGCATTCTGTTATAGAAGGTATGGTTATTGGAGGCTATGCAATAGGCGCCACTAAAGGTGTTGTATATATCAGGGCTGAATATCCTCTGGCCGTTGAACGCTTAAATATGGCTATTGAACAAGCAAGAGAAAGAGGGTTACTTGGAGAAAAAATACTTGGATTCGATTTTAATTTCGATATTGAAATTCGTATTGGCGCTGGTGCATTTGTTTGTGGCGAAGAAACTGCCCTTATGGCTTCTGTTGAAGGAAAACGAGGTGAACCCAGACAGAAACCTCCCTTTCCAGTCCAAAGCGGATTGTATGGAAAACCTACTATTATTAACAATGTTGAAACTTTTGGGAATATAACTTCAATCATTCTTAATGGTTCAGAATGGTTTGCAACTATCGGAACTGAGAAAAGTAAAGGAACCAAAGTATTTGCCCTGGCTGGAGATATTCAGAACAAAGGTCTAATTGAAGTGCCCATGGGTATTACGCTGGGTGAAATTATTTTTGATATCGGAGGTGGCATACCCAGGAATAAGACTTTCAAGGTGGCCCAAACCGGAGGTCCTTCCGGTGGTTGTCTTACCAGCGAACATCTTAATACGCAAATTGATTACGATTCCCTCATTCAGCATGGTGCTATTATGGGCTCGGGTGGACTTATCAGCGCTGATGAAGACACATGTATGGTTGATATGGCAAGGTTTTTTATGGATTTTATCCAGGAAGAATCATGTGGAAAATGCATTCCATGCAGACTGGGAACCAAACGAATGCTTGAAATTCTTGAACGAATTACAAAAGGTGAAGGAAAAGAAGGTGATGTTGAAACACTTATTGAACTTGGAACTTCTATTAAAGAATCTGCCATTTGCGGTTTAGGACAAACTGCGCCAAATCCAATTTTGAGCAGTATTAAACATTTCAGGCAGGAATATGATGAGCATATCAGACATAAGCATTGCCGGGCCGGCGTTTGCAGAGACTTATTTTTATCGCCGTGCCAGAATGCCTGTCCTGCCGGCGTTAACGTTCCCGGATATATTGCACTCGTTTCTGCGGGCAGAATTAAAGATGCCTACGACCTTATCCGCAAAGATAATCCGTTTCCTTCTGTATGTGGCCGTGTTTGTACCCACCCTTGCGAAAGTAAATGCAGAAGGGCTCAATTAGATGAACCTATCGCAATTGCCGACTTGAAAAGATATATTGCCGATACTGTTCTGAATTCGACTGAACCATTTGTTGAACTGAAGTTTCCTAAAAAGGGAAAATCAGTCGCTATTATAGGCGCCGGACCTTCAGGTTTAACAAGCGGGTACTATCTGGCACGCCTGGGATACGATGTGGATATTTATGAGGAAAAGCCTGTAGCCGGAGGCATTCTTGCCTATGGAATACCTGAATACCGTTTACCAAAAGGTGAACTCCAAAAAGAGATTGATTCAATCAAGCAGGTGGGCATAAACATTATCACAAACAATAAAGTAGGCGTTGATACTTCTTTTGATGAATTGAAGAAAAAATACGATGCCATTTATATAGCAACAGGAACGCAACTTTCGCGAAAAATTGGGATTGAAGGTGAAGAAATGAAAGGTGTTTACCATGGCCTTGATTTTCTCCGCGATATTAATTTAAACAAAGATGTAAAAGTAAAAGGTATTGTAGCTGTTATAGGTGGAGGCAATACTGCGATTGATGCGGCCAGGGCCGCGATAAGAAAGGGCGCAACTGAAGTTCATATTCTCTATCGCAGGACTATGGATGATATGCCGGCTGATAAACGAGAAATTCTGGACGCACTAAATGAAGGAATTAAACTTCATGAACTGGTTGCTCCGGTAAGATTTCTGGGGAATGGTTCAATTAAAAAAATTGAATGTGTTAAAATGGAGTTGAGTAAATTTGGACCCGATGGTCGCCGCACTCCAAAAAAGATTGAAGGATCTAATTTCACTCTTGATATAGATATGGCAATTCCTGCAGTAAGTCAGTATTCTGATTTGCCTTTTGTAAAAAAGGAAGAAGTTGAAATTACTGAATGGGGAACATTTGTAATTGATTCGTATACACAAATGACATCTCAAAAAGGTGTGTTTGCCGGAGGCGACGTAGCACGTGGTTCTGATGTGGTTATTACCGCAATAGCTGATGGAAAAAATGCAGCACGTTCCATTGATAAGTTTCTTGGTGGCACCGGCGAATTAAATACAGGCACCCCAATTGAAATTCCGGTTCCTAAAGCCGATGAAGCAGATGCTATTGAACACGAACGATTTTCGATGAAATACCTTGATCCGGAAAAACGTAAAAATAATTTTGAAGAAGTTTCGCAAGGTTTTCATAAACTTAATGCAATTGCAGAATCAATGAGATGTCTACAGTGCTCGAGAAGATGAGATTTTTATTGTAATACTATTTTTTTCTAAATCACACTTCGACTCCGCTCAGTGTGACAAACATACTTGAGTCAGGCTGAGCGGAGTCGAAGCCTTTTATAATTAAAAAGTTTATAATTGAATAAAATAAACAAAAATTTTATTGCTAAAGAAAGACAGAGTTTTCAGGAGGAAAAATTATGAAAGTGAATCTTAAAATCAACAATAAAAGTATTCAGGCAGAAGAAGGTACAACTATTTTTGAAGCTGCAAAACAGAATAATATTCTGGTTCCTCACTTTTGTTACATGGAAAATGTGCATCAGATAGGTTCATGCAGGATTTGTGTTGTTGAAGTTGCAGGAGCCAAATCATTGCAGGCATCGTGCGTTACGCTTGTCAGAGAAGGTATGGACATACAAACCAATTCTGAAAAGGTTAGAAAAGTACGTAAGGTCATTTATGAGCTCATGCTTTCTGATCATCCTAAAAACTGTCTGGGATGTAGCCGAAACCAAAATTGTGAATTACAACAACTGGGTGAATTAATTCAGGTTGATGAATTTAAATATGAAGGAGAAAAATCAAAGGATTTCATTGATAGTTCAAGTCCGTCAATTGTAAGGGACAGTTCAAAATGCATTCTTTGCAGACGCTGCGTAACAATCTGTAATGAAATACAAGGTGTAGGAGTATTGAATCCTCAACTCAGAGGTTTTGACACTTTTATTGGTCCTTCACAAAATCTATTATTAAGTGAAACAGTTTGTGCCAATTGTGGTCAATGTGTTTTGGTTTGTCCGGTTGGTGCATTGAAAGAACATGATTCCACTGCAAAAGTTTGGGAAGCGATACTGGATAAATCAAAAACTGTAATTGTACAAACTGCTCCTGCAATACGTGCAGCGCTGGGTGAAGAATTTGGTTATGAGCCTGGAACATTGGTTTCAGGCAAGATGGCCGCTGCCTTACGCGAAATGGGATTCAATTATGTTTTCGATACTAACTTTGCCGCAGACCTTACCATCATGGAAGAAGGATCTGAATTTCTTGAAAGAGTGAAAGGAGCATTTTCTTCAAAGAAAAAAGAAGTAAAACTTCCAATGATAACAAGTTGCAGCCCTGGCTGGATAAAGTATGTGGAACATCATTACCCGGAACAACTGGATAATCTTTCCAGCTGTAAATCACCGCACATGATGCTTGGCGCACTTTCTAAATCTTATTTTGCAAAATTAATGAATATTGATCCGAAAGATATTGTGGTGGTTTCCATTATGCCATGCACTGCCAAGAAATTCGAGATAACACGACCGGAAATGCAGAATAATGGTTTCCCAAATGTTGATGCAGTATTAACTACAAGAGAACTTGCACACATGATCAAAGATGCGGGAATTGATTTCAAACATCTTGAAGAAGGAAAATTTGACAACCCTATGGGATTATCGTCCGGCGCTGCTGATATTTTTGGTGCTACCGGTGGTGTAATGGAAGCAGCTATTCGCACGGTTTATGAAATAATAACAGGTCGCGAACTTCCATTTGAGCAATTGCATGTTCAGCCCCTGGTAGGCTTGCAACAAATAAAAACTGCTGAGTTGCTTATTGAAAATCCAAAAGAAGAATACAAATTTCTGGAAGGTGTGAAAGTTAAAGTAGCTGTTACAAGCGGGCTAAAAGGCGCATCCATACTTCTCAATGAAATAAAAGAAGGAAAAAGTCCATACCACTTTATTGAAGTAATGGGTTGCCCGGGTGGCTGCATCAGTGGCGGTGGACAACCACGTCCCGTAAATGACGAAATACGCATCAAACGCTTACAAGCTATTTACCGGGAGGATGAAGGTAAAAAATTACGTAAATCTCATGAAAATAAGGATATTCAAAAACTCTATGCCGATTTCCTGGGCAAACCGCTTGGGCATCTCTCACATGAATTGCTTCATACAAAATATACAAAGAGGTTAAAGGATTAGTAAACTTAAAACCCAGGCAGCGTCAAAAAAAAATTGTGCTTAAAGCTTTTAAAATTCCAATATCTGATAATGCTTAATAATCAAAAGACCGTCTCATTCTTCTTAAGGCGGTCTCTTCTTTATATTGCAATTATTAACTTCTATTTAATTACCTGGAACCTTGCAGAAGTTGAGTAATTTTCAGTTTTATTTGAAATTGTCAATCTGCAAAAATAAAGTCCTGCAGAAAGTTTGTTATCAATATTAAAATTATTTATTAATAAGCCTGCAGGCTGAGTGTTGTTTTGCAAGACTTTTACAACCTGCCCGTTGATATCGCAAACATCAATTTTAACTGAAGAACTTTGTTTTAAGTTATAACTGACTGTCATATTATTTTTAACAGGAATTGGGAAAAGTAAAAGAGAAGAATTTGCAATTGGAACCGGTGTTTTGATACCAACCAGGTTACTTGGTATAGCAATTAATTTAATACCGTTTCCCGTACCGAAATTCTGTGAGTACATTTTATTTGTTGCGTTATTCCAATGCTCATGAACTCCCAGGCTACCAATAACATGTCCGGGGCCATCCGGAGAATATTTTATACCTGCCGGCCAATTATTCGTTGAATCTGCAGCCTGATGTAAATAATCATCAACGCCTGGCATATTTGGATAATCAAACCTACGATTCTGTCCAAAACTGGCTGTTCCAGGATGGTTTTCAGTAGTAAATTCTGTTCTTAAAAAATCATAACAAACCGATTCAAGGGCCACCTGATCCTGGGAAACAAAAATTGAATTGGGCCAGTTATTATTAAATGGCGCCATAACCCATTTGATAGGAACCCCTTCGCCACCTGCATTACCGCCCCAAAGCCCGTCAACAAAGAATAACACAGTGTTACCACCGAGCTTTGAACTACCCATTATGTCTACCTGTACCCTATATTCTTTATATGCTGACCTTAAGTTTCCATCTGTATTAGGATCTATCAAACCGGCATGTAATTGACCTGCGCCACCCCGTGTATTTGAGCCAAAGTGGTTTTTTGCACATAAACTAATTCCTGCAACTTCATGACCTTTTAGGGCAGCCATATTTATCAGGTATTTTGCATTTTCCATTAAAGAATATAATTTTTCATTAACTGCATCTGTCATTATGGCTCCTTTATCAGAATATGTAATGCATGGTGCAGTTGATTCTGTAAGTATAGTTCTGCCAAAACCAGGTGACTTATCAACATATTTCACACTAGGAAATATATCGTGCCAAACTTGATAGCAGTGATAATAAATATGAGCAACCGGATCGCCGATAGCTATGTCTGTTTGCTTAACCCCATATACATTTATCAATTGTTTCAGAATTGACAAAACTACCTGCGGAGAGGTTTCAGTAATAAATGGCATATCGCCAGTTGTATCTTCAACATAATCATTTGCACTATTGTCACGTTTCCAATTAGAAGAACCATTATTAATCTTTATAAATATAACTTCGCCGTCTGTATGAGAAACACGTCCCCTTCCTTTTTTTACATTAAGATAAATAAATAATGAATCCCAGGCAGTTTTTATATCTGCAGCACCAGTCAGGTTAAGGATAGCCTTGTTTACCATATCGTCCACTACAGTCTGATTAGTATTCGATGGAGCGAAATATGGGTCATCATCACCATTTGTGCAGGCGCTATTGGTTGCACCAGGATCCCATACCCAAACAACTCCCCCTTTTATAATGCCTTGGGGTGTTCCCATTGGATTATTTGGACCATCCGGAGGTGTAAAATCAGCAAAATGTGTATTCGCGTAAGAAGGCCTTGTATCATGTATAAAAAATACAAAAGCAAATACAATTGAGATTACTAAAAATATACCTGCAGTAAGATATTTAGCTTTAAGAAAGCTTTTTTTCGCACTCCTAAATGAAAATATACCACCAGTTAGCGTGATGAGATAAATTACCAGACCAGACATAAATGGAAACGCAGCTTTCATACATGGATATGTTGCTCTTGACGGCTTTGGTATTACCCTGAAGAGAAACCATAATGTAGAAGCTATTCCAATTATAATAAAAACCAACTTTCCTGAAACCTTAGAGGAACCAAATCTTTTCTTTAAACCTTCGAGCATTCTCGGATAATGTCTCATTGCTTTTAATTTTTTTATGTTAAATTTATTATTGAATAGAAAAATAATAATTATGTTATTAATTCAACTTTGAAAGATTATTAAATTTTGGTGAAGTTTGGTGATTTTGTGTTTTGGTGGCATAATAATACAAGGCACAAAAACACCAAAACACTAAATATCACAAAAAAAACAACTATTATCGTTAATCTGTCAAAGTATATTAATTAGAAATTATGAATGAAATCAACCAATTTATTCAATTCTCTAAAATACGACTACATTATCAAAATTACGCGAATTATTTAAACTAATTTTATGAAGCAAGATTGGCATTGATATTTGTTAAAATTTCCAAGAAATTGTTTTAATTTTTTATTAAATTTCTTATTAGAACCAGAAAAAAAAACCAGCAACTTAGCACATTTCCATCAAGCTAACATTTGTATTGTGCAGTTCACTTAAGATGTAAATTACATATCAATAATTAGACGTTTAAATTCAAAACAACCCCCAATCAAATTCAAATTAAAATGCAATTTGAGATTACAGATATAATAAAATCCTTAATAAAAAAACCGAATCATTTTTTTTTCTGCTGCTCATTCTTCTTGATATTGTCTTCTATAAATGACGCTCAGTCACAAAGCCAATTCAATTATTGCGGTGAAGCTGATTTACTTGTAAAGGCTCTTACGAAATACCATTATGCACCTTTGCAACTAAATGATCAATGGTCGAATAATATTTTTAACAAATTTATCAATTTGCTCGACCCTTATGGACTATATTTTACTTTAGCAGATATTCAAACCCTAGATCCATATAGATATACATTAAAGTCTGCCATTGCTGATCCATCCTGCACTTTCTTGAAAACGGTGACGAAGCTATATGAACAGCGGTTAAACTATGCAGATACACAAATCTCTATTATCCTTCAAAAACCTATTGACTATTTTCTAAAAGATACAATTACTTTTTCCCTGAATGCTAAAACCAGTTATTGTCCGGAAAATAGGAAATTAGAGAAAAGATGGTTGAAATGGCTAAAATATCAGATACTACTGCAATTATTTTATCCCGGTAATGAAAATAATGATCCTTTCTCTTTCGAACCACGACAAATATTAGAGAAAGAACAGGAGGCTGTGAAAAAGGTAAATATCAGAGAAAAAAGAAGGATCAACCATATACTTCAGAATTATATGGGTTTTGAGAATTATGTGTCCTCAGTTTTTTATAATTCGATAGCTTTAAGTTATGATCCTCATTCATCATATTTTTCATTTAATGAAAAACAGAATTTTTTATCATCTATTTCTAAAGAATCCTATTCATTTGGTATAGGATTAACGGAAAATTTAAATGGTGAAATACAGATTGACAATTTAGTTCCTGGCGGGTCTGCATGGAAATCAGGGAAACTCAACAAGGGAGATGTACTGATACAATTAACTTGGGAAGATAAAAAACCAGTTAATCTCGCGAATTTAAGTATTGAAGAAGTTGGGGAAATTATAAAATCCTCTTATACTGGCACCCTTGAATTTAAGGTCAGAAAAACAAGCGGGCAATTAATTTCTATTAAGCTTACGAAGCAAAAAATTAGTGTTGAAGAAAACATTATTACAAGCCACATTTTAAAAGGTGAAAAGAAAATTGGATATGTTCCACTTCCTGATTTTTATACAGAGACTGAAAACCAGAATGCACTGGGGTGTGCAAACGATATTGCCAAAGAAATTATTAAACTTAAAAAAGAAAATATTGATGGATTAATACTCGATTTGCGGTATAACGGAGGAGGGTCAGTAGCTGAAGCCATTGACTTAGCAGGCATATTTATTGATGAAGGCCCTTTAGGAATCGTTCGTTATAGAAATGGAAAACCGGTTATACTTAAAGATATGAACAGAGGAACTGTTTATGACGGACCTCTATTAATATTGGTAAACGGTCAAAGTGCATCTGCCTCTGAAATATTTGCTGCTGTTTTACAGGACTATCAACGTGCGGTAATTGCAGGTAGCACTACTTATGGAAAAGCAACAGGTCAGAATATATTCCCTCTTGATTCTACAGAATCTGAAGATGGTTCAAATTATCGAAAAAGTAACTCTGGTTCAGGATATGCAAAAATAACCGATTGCAAGTTTTACCGTATTACCGGATCGAGTTATCAGCAAAAAGGCGTGGAACCAGATGTAAAATTACCCAACACTTTAGAAGAAATTGAATATAGTGAAAAGTCGAACCCGGCTGCTCTTATTTCAGATTCAATAATTAAAAAACTTAATTACAATCTTTTACCAGTTTTACCGATAAATGAACTTAACAAAAAAAGCAGTGAACGTATAAAAGTCAATCAACGGTTCCAAAAAATTGCAAGTTTGAATTTATCATTTGCAGCAGACTTAAAACAAGGTAAAACCATAAATCTTCAAATTGATTCTTTCAAAAAAGAAGAAAAAGAAATATATTCATATTTTCAAGCGATTGATACATTGCCAAAACTTGTTTCTAAAAATTATAATGTTGTAAATAATAATTATAATGAACAAATTATAAAAGTTGATGCAGAACGCAGAAAATTCGATGAACAATTAACAAAAAATTTGCAGGAAGACATCTACATTGACGAAGCTTATAGAATACTAAATGATCTGATTAATTTTACCAAATTGAAAAAATAAAAATTATGAAACATAAATTTCTGGTATTCAATTATTCGCTTGTATTAATGTTTGCCTTTTTGTCTACAGGAAATACAACAGCACAAAATTCAAGAGATGCAACTTCATACCTGCTAATCATTGAAAAAGAAAACAATGCAATTACTAAAGATCTTTGGGATTATACAACTTCCGTAGCGCATGGCAAAAATGCAAAAAAAATAGAAGTCCGTCGAAAGGATCTTCTTAATACGATATCTAAAGCCAGTACCAGGATAAGTATCATGAATGAACCAGAGGGTGATAACATTTTGAGAGATTCTCTTGTTTCATTTCTTCGGTTGTGTTTCTATGTTATCAACCATGATTACGCAAAGATAGTAGATATGGAAGATATTGCTGAACAATCTTATGATGAAATGGAAGCCTATATGATGGCTCAGGAACAAGCAAACGACAAATTAGACGCAGCCAATGATATGATAACAGAGATTTATAAAAAATTTGCATTTGAACATAAAATTCATCTTACGGAAAAAAAAGATAAAATTACTCTCAACCTGTTAAATGCAGGAAAAGTGTTTAAGTATTATAATGTAATTTACCTGATTTTTTTTAAAAGTTATAAACAGGAAGCTTATTTGCTTGATGCATTGGACAAAAAGGACCTGAATAGTTTTGAACAAAACAGGTCCAAACTTATACAAATAACTACTGAGGACTTAAAAAAACTCGATACTATAAAAAATTTCAAAGGAGATCTTACAATTAAATCATCCTGTTTTCAGCTTTTAAAATTTTATAATGCAGAAGCATCAAAAAAAATTATGGTGCTTTCCGATTTTGAACTTAAAAAAGAGAATTTTGAAAAGATCAAATCTGCAATTGAAAACAAAAATGAAGCAGCCAGAACCCAATCTGATATTGACCAGTATAATAAAGCTGTTACTATTTTTCAAAAAAATATAGATGAATTCAATAAAACAAACAAGGAACTAAACGATTCCCGAAATAAATATTTAAATGATTGGAATTATTCTGTAAATAATTTTATGGATAAATATGTGCCAAAGAAATAAATGGTCATGCTGAGCCTGTCAAAGTATGACATAGCAACCAGGTCATGCTGAACTTGTCGAAGTATTATAATGAAAAAATTTTATTTCATTTAAAATTATTTTAGGTTTTTCTGAAATTTTGAAATCTGCATAGTAGAATTAATATTCATAAACTGGAATTATCAGTCACCTGGTTCCAATTGTTACTATTTGATATCTCAATATTTAACATAAAAAATGGCATTTTATCTTATTTTTGTATTTATGGTAATATAATATCCTTATTTAAAAATTTATAGCAGAAAAATATTAATATAATAATCATATATAACATCCTCGAAATTTATTAAAGAATTGAACTGAATAAAGGCATCCCCTCATTTATTTGTGTTTATCTCTTCAAAAATTTTGTGATCAAAACCTTTGTGCGATACGTTAAGAATCATTTTTCTATATGCTATTTATCATATTTATGCCGGAAAATAGAAATCCATTAGTTGTATCTTTATAATAATAAGTTATTTAAAAACTCAGTTAGATATTTTTGTTTTGTCTAACTTTTGGTCAAATATATTGATTTAGTAGTAACCCGAATGGGTTCACTACGTAAAAAATGTAATTAATTGCAAATAAAATAAGGTAAAAACCAACAATGAAGCAAGTTTTCAGCATATTGATGATGAAGTTAGATTCGAGTATAGTTTATTCACTTGATAAATTAATACCGGATAAAATATTCATTTTCAATATATACGGTTTAAATAAAAAAATATTTACTGCTTTTATAGTTGCTTTAACTGCATTTTATTTTATTGATTTTGAAGCTTATGCTCAACCTAATCCGATAAATATTGAATCTGTAAATCTTTACAAACATGGCACCAATTCAACTAATCTTGTTGGTCCTTTGGCTTCTGAAGCTACAGATTCAGTTACTATTGGTAGTACTTCCAAATATTATGTTATGCCAGATCCAGTGGTTAATCCTTCATTTAATTTTGGTACAGATCCATATGCCAATGTTTCTTCAACCTTCAACTGGACAGTAACTTCTGCCCTTTCAACATTAGGTGCAGTAGCAGTTCCGGCTCATAATACAGCATTGCATTACAGGCAAATCACCTGGACCTCAATTGGAAATGGAAATATCCAGGTAACTGAAAGAAGCAGTGCAGGATGTGATGGAGCAACAATAACTATACCGGTTGAAGTGATTACCTTACCAACGATCCAATTTTCATCTACAACAAGTTCAGATTGCAGGACCGAGATTGAGGGAGCCATCAATTTTCCCCTCACTGACCTCCCGGTAAGCTGGACAAGCTCTGTTAGCGGTAAAAGACAATTAAAGGTAAATATCACTATCAGTTGCAGTAATGCCGGATTTGGTGCCCCGCAAACACAAAATAATATCACAGTTACAGAAACTGGCAGCGGTACAGGTAAATTCAATTTACCTATTCTTCTGAATTATTATGGATTGTATACGATAACTCTTACAACGGTTAATGATCGAATTTCAGTAAAATCAGCAGTAAATGGCACAGTTGGAGTAGCCGCTGCTTACACGTTTGTACTTAGCAATGCCCCAGCCTCGAATCCCGTATATCATATTTCCAACAATTAAATTTATTTGAGAATATTAGTAAATAATATATACAGTTAACATTTTTATAAACAATTAAATTTTTAAGTCATGAAAACAAAAAATTTATTCAAAATGATCGTTGGTGCATTATTATGCACAACTATTTCTTTCAGTGCAAGTGCACAGTTGACTACTGCTCATACTACTTCGGTAGATAAATCTGCTCCTAATGAAGGTACAGATTATGTGACTAAAGGTGCCACTGTACCTTACCAAATTTCAAGTTCTGTACCGATCTATCAGCTTATCGGTCAAGGTGTATTAGTCTCTTCAGTATACAACTGGAGCATTGGTGCTGGACCTGCAATGCATCAGAGCGACGGTTCAACTGCTCTTGTTGCAGTTGCAAATAAAGGAACTGAAGTTGGACTTCCGGCAGGTTTTTATAATGATACTGCAATAAGTATTAGCTTTCCTGCTACCGGACCTTTTACTTTATCAGTTCATGAAAGAAGTGTATCTAATGTAGCCGGTGTTTCTGGTTGTGCTGATGGCGTTGGAGTAACATTACCAATTCAGGTAACTAACAGACCAGCAGTAATTTTTAATAGTGTTGCAAAAATAGGTGGTTGTGGAGCTGATGTTGCTGCAAACAATAATATTCCTATCACTATTTCAGGTTCAAACAGCCCTATCGTAACTTACAAAATTGATTACACTAGCCTGGCAGGTGTTACTACACCATTAGTTCCAAGTACACCAGTTAATGATGCAACTCTTAGTTCAGGATGGGCAGCTTTTAGCGTTGATAATCCAGCAACTAATGTTGTTATACCATTTAATATTACAGATGGCAACTTTGGTACTTATGTAGTAACCTTACAAGCAATTACTGACCGTATTTCCAGAAAGTCATTGGACAAAGCAGTTGCTGGCGCTCAAGATCTTGGAGATGTTGTGCTTTCAGGCCCAACTACTCTTACAATTTATGCATATCCAACTCCTGTTACACAACCTATCAAACACGTAACCAACTTAGGATGGTAATTGATGAAAACATCAATTTCGGGTTAACTTAAAAATTTAATTGGTCTCATGCAGGGGAACAATAGCCCCTGCAGGAGAAACCCGAATAACAAGGTGTTTACGATAAGTTGTTGCAATTGGCTTTTAAGATGCATCATTAGTTCTTCTGCATATTGTGGATTTACTATTACAAAAGACAGCTGATTTTCAGGCTGTTTCTTGTGCATTTATTTATAATGGAAATTATCAGTTTTTAACATGAAATCATTACAAAAAAATAAGGACAACGCGTGATTCGCACCAGGATTGTCATATTATTTTTATTGCTGCTGAATTTGATACTTAAGGTAGAGGCCCAGTCTCTTCCGTCAGCATGTACAGAAAGTTGGGTGAGGTATGCTTCAACTCCTGATAGCATATTGAAAAATTTAGAAGGGCCCGCTTCTGATACTTTGGGTAATTATTCACATTTCAATTGGTTTATAAAGGGTGATTATTCAGAAATAAGATACCACGGCAATGGTAATGATACAATTGATGTCCACTGGGGACGAAATCCTGGGATATATAAATTAGGAGTCAGCGAAGTTGCCATGTTTGATTCCATGTATGGTTGCTCAGGAGATACCTTATGGACGACGGTTGAAGTAAAGGGTGCTTTGCTTGATCTAGGTCCCGATATTGAAAAATGTGCCGGTGAAAGTTATGAATTTGATGCCGGTGATGGTTTTATATTCTATAAATGGAATAATTCTGATAGTCTTAATCCTTCCAGATATCTTGATGGTATTGCCAAAAAAACTGATACTATCACAGTGGAAGGAATAAATGCCGACAATTGCCGAAGCAGAGACACAGCTATTTTAATTGTCCATCCTTCACCGAAAATAACATTTACAGCTGATAAAGACACTGGTCATAATATCACTATATGTGAAAATCAGAAAGTTCTGCTTGGCGCAGGGAATGATGGCTTATTCTATACTTGGAGTACAAAAGAAACCAGTCCGAGCATTTTCGTGGGGTTGCCACCTTCCGGAGAATCAGAGTATATTTCAGTAGAAGTAACTTCGGAATTTAATTGCAAATCAAAAGACTCAGTTTTGATAAATCCATGTTTGCAAAAAATACCTTCTGGATTTATACCAGGCAATGGTGGGCCAAATGATACCTGGAAAATACCATTTTTACAGTTTTTCCCGGAAGCTACGGTAGATGTTTATGACAGATGGGGTAATTTAGTATTTCATTGTGAAAATGGCTATCAAAAGCCCTGGGATGGAAAAGTGAATGGTGTAGCACTTCCTACCGATAGTTATATTTATGTTATAAAACAAAGTAGTAATGCAACACCAATAGTAGGTAATGTAACTATTATTAATCCTACTAAAAAATAGTATAATTATTTTAGACAAAAAAATTACACCATGCAATTTATAATAGGTAAGTAATAATGATAAAATAAAAATGAAGTATTTATTGGATTTTATTGAATGAAATACCGTATAAATTATTATTGAACTTGAAAAATTGAATAAAGTAAACTGTAAATGAATCTTATTAATTGCAAATTTTTAAGCTATATTATTTAACTGAAAGAATTTAGAAGAACATTCTATAAATGTTTAAATTATTATTCTATCTGTTTATAATGAATTTATAAAAAATAAATTGCTAAGATTTGCAATTCAGATAATTGTAATATATTTGCCACTTGAAAATGAGCTGGCATGATGAGTTGATTTAAAAAAGTTATTAATAGATGAGATATTTTAAACTCGCTAGCATTCTGCTGTTATTATTTAGTATTGAATTTAATGGTTTTGGCCAGCAAGAGCCTTTATTTAGTCAATATATGTTTAATACATTTTTGATTAATTCAGCTGCTGCGGGGAGCGAAGGATTCACTTCTATTAATTTTACGAGCCGTGAGCAATGGATTGGATTAACAAATGCTCCTGCAACCAATTCTGTTAGTTTTCAAACAAGGGTTTTGAAGAATAGTTTTATTGCCAAAGCATTAAATTTAAGAAAAAAATTCAGCCGCCGTTCAAGTAGCGGCCGAGTTGGTGTGGGCTTTCAAATTTATAATGACCTAAATGGCCCTATCAGCAAAACTGGGATGAAACTTACTTATGCATATCATATACCTTTAAGACAAAGCCAACTTTCGTTTGGACTAACAATGCAAGGTTATGAGTTTTATCTTGATAAAAGCAAAATTGATTTGGTTGATAATAATGACCAATACTTCCACAGCACCAATTTTAATAGGTTTATAATAGACGGTAATTTTGGAGTACAATTTACCACACCTTTCTTATATGCTGGACTTTCGGTTTCAGATTTGTTTCAATCAAGTCTGCATTTTGGAGACACTACCGGATTAACTATAAACCGAAATTATTGGCTTACAGGCGGTTATAAAATAGAAATTAACAGGTTCTTCATGATTGAACCTTCTACATTAATGAAAATTTCTGAAAAGGGAGCATTTCAGATAGATTTATCTACACGTCTTTATTATCGTGAAGATTATTGGTTTGGACTTTCATACCGAAACGGTGCATACAACGGATCCATAATTTTTCTGTCAGGTGTAAGGGTTAATAAATATTATTTTGGTTATGCATTCGACCTGACCCTGGCTCCTATAATGAAACATACTTTTGGTTCACATGAAATTATGATTTCTATTAAATTTGGCGAAAATGCCAGAAGATATCGCTGGTTGAACAGATATTAATAAGAATAGATAATATTCCCATATTTTACAAAATTATACTTGGCATTTTATTGAAATGCCTTTTTTTGTTTTATGCAACATCAGGTTACTTAGCAAATTATGAAATTAACGATAGATTGATAAAATGAAAAGTTACAGAAAAGAATTATGGTTTGAATTACCCAGGAGAAGAGGCTTTATTAATATTACACCTAAGATACAGGAATGTCTCGACGAGTGCGGCATTAATGAGGGTTTGATTTTAGTAAACGCGATGCATATTACAGCAAGCGTTTTTATTAATGATGATGAGTCAGGATTGCACCATGATTTTGAAGTATGGCTCGAAAAACTTGCTCCTGAGAAACCGTATTCTCAATATAAGCATAATGGGTTTGAAGACAATGCTGATGCTCATATTAAAAGAACTTTAATGGGAAGGGAAGTTGTGGTTGCAGTTACAGAGGGAAAACTTGACTTTGGTCCCTGGGAACAAATATTTTATGGCGAATTTGATGGACGCAGAAGAAAAAGAGTCTTGGTGAAAATTATTGGAGAATAATAAATTTTCAAATTTATTATTACAACATTTACTCTACTTGCTTGTTTTAAAATCTTAATTAAGCTTTTAAAATAAATACCTGTTTAACAAATTTGCACATTTGAAATTAGGGATTAATCATAAATATTATTCGAATTTAAATATCTAAAAGTCAAACAACTAGAACGATGAAGACTTTTCATGAAATAACTACATATTCTATAATTTCTCTCTCAATTGGTTATGTAATTTTTCAAATGATTTTGCTGTTTACACCAAAAAGAAAAACGAAATTGAGTTGTCCAAACTGCACTGAGAATTGTGTTTTGAGGAAGTTGGACAACCGGCCTTGTGATTTAGCTGATAAAAATTAAAAAAAAAGAGGGAATTATATCCCTCCTTTTTAAAATATCATTTTACGTAGGGTTGCGAAGGCGTAAGATTATTCAGTTTGTGAATTTGCTTTGTTAACCTTGACATTTCTGCCTGCAAGTTCTTTCCCGTTCATATTCTTCAACGCTTCATCTGCAGATGCGTCACTGTCCATTTCAACAAATCCGTAGCCTTTTGATTTACCTGTACGTTTATCGATGATAATTTTCACCGATACAACTTCGCCAAATTGGCCGAATGCTTTTCTCAACTCTTCTTCCTTCATAGAGTAAGAGATGTTGCCAACATAAAGTGTTACACTCATAAAAAAAATATTAAGAAATTAAAGATAATAGAACAAAAATATGCCAAATTAGATAGAATTCAACAAATTTATAATGAAATTGTTCTGAAAAAATTTAAAATTAGTACTATAACGTTGCAACCATAACGGCTTTAATGGTATGCAACCTATTTTCAGCCTGATCGAATACAATTGAATTTCCTGATTCGAAAACATCATCAGTAACTTCCATTGCTTCAATACCAAATTTTTTATGAATATCCTGTCCAATTTTGGTTTCCAAATTGTGATAAGCAGGTAAACAATGCAAGAACTTAATACTTGGATTACCTGTCAAATCCAGCACTTTTTTATTAATTTGATAGGGCAATAGCAACTTGATGCGTTCTTCCCAAACCGATTCGGGTTCTCCCATTGATACCCAAACATCTGTATAAAGAAAATCGCAACCTTTTACAGCTTGGGCAACATCTTCAGTTAAAGTAATTTTAGCACCTGTTCCTTTAGCTATTTCAAGACATTTATTTACTAATTCTCTTTTTTGTTGACATTTTTTTGGTGCAGCGGCCCTAAAATCCATACCCATTTTAGCTGAACCAACCATTAAAGAATTTCCCATATTATTCCGGGCATCACCAAGGTAACAAAAACTGATTTTATTCAACGGTTTGGAAGAATGTTCCTGCATGGTTAACAGGTCTGCCAGTATTTGTGTAGGATGAAATTCATCGGTAAGACCGTTCCAAACTGGAACACCAGAGTATTTTGCAAGGTCTTCAACAGTTTGTTGTGCATATCCCCTATACTCTATTCCGTCATATAATCTTCCTAAAACGCGAGCTGTATCCTTAATTGATTCCTTATGTCCTATTTGGCTGCCAGAAGGACTTAAAAATGTAACATGCGCACCCTGATCAAATGCTGCAACTTCAAAAGCACATCGTGTGCGTGTGGATGTCTTTTCAAATATTAGAGCAATATTTTTACCTTTTAATACTTGTTTTTCTTTGCCAGTTTGTTTCGCAACTTTTAATTCAGCCGAAAGTTTTAAAAGATACTTTATTTCGTCTGGTGTAAAATCAAGAAGTTTTAGAAAACTCCGTTTTTTTAAATTTAAAGCCATTGCCTGAGAAGTAGTTATAAATATGTTTTCAATAATTAAAAAATCAAAGGTAATAAATTTAGTTTCTTTTTCTATTTACTTGAATACTAAACAATCCTAATAATAAATAAAGTATATTATGAAAAAGATAATCCATAGTTCGGATCGCTCAATAATAGTATCAATAATTGCTTATGAATAATATTATTAGACAATTAGAACTGTTTGACAATAGTCCCTAAAATAAGAATGAATTTTAGTTAGCCGGGAGAATTGCTATAATTTGAATTTAGAAATAATATCCCTCAATTCATCTGCTTGTTTTGCCAGCTTATCAGATTGAGAAGCCATTTCATCCGATCGTTGAGCATTAGACTGCACAACGGAGTTAAGTTGTTGCATGGCATTATTAATTTGTTCAACCCCACTTACCTGTTCAAGGCTGGCGGCTGCAATTTCCTGAACCAATTTTGAAGTGCGTTCGATTTCCGGTGCCAATTGTTGCAACTCTTTTTCTGCATTCAATGAAAGAGACAATGTGGATTTTGAAACATTATTAATTTCACCGGCAGCATTTTTGCTTTTTTCAGCCAATTTACGAACTTCACCTGCTACAACGGCAAAGCCTTTTCCATGTTCTCCTGCGCGAGCGGCCTCAACAGCAGCATTTAATGCAAGGATATTGGTTTGAAAAGCAATCTCATCAATAATGTTTACTTTTTCTGCTATTCGTTTAAGTGATTGTGAAGCCACCTGAAAGGACTCCTTATTTTTATTCACTTCTGTAACCGATTTATTGGCAATTGATTCAGTTTGTTTAGCGTTATCTGTTGTTTGCTGAATATTTGCATACATTTCTTCCATTGATGAGGATATTTCTTCCGCGGCTGAAGCTTGTTGACGCGCACCCTCAGCAATTTCAGTAGCACTTGAGGACAATACCTGGCTTGATTCTGCTATATAATCTGAATTTTCAGAAATGTTTGAAATAATTGTTTTTAATCGGTCATTAAGTTTATTTAGTGCATCTGCAAGCATCCCAACTTCATCATTTCTCATAACATTAATATTATGAGTAAGATCCCCTTCAGCCATTTTATGTGCAATAAAAATACCTCTATTGATAGGATGGGTTATGGAACGTGTTATTAATAATATTAAAACTATTCCTATCAACAATACAGCGATACCAGAAAATAAAAGAATTATTCTCTCATTTTGAATCGTTTTATTGGTATTTTCTCCCATTTCTTTAACCTGATCGAGGCCCACATCAGAAGTTCCACGGATGGTCCACATAATATTGCTCACTTCTTCATAATTTGCAAGTTCCATTTTCTTTGCCAAAGCGAAATTATCTACAAATGCTGATGCTGCTTCAGAAAAAGAAACTATCGAAGTATCTAATGCTTGTGGCAAAGCTCCGTTTCTTCTCCTAAAATCAGCAGTGTAATTCTTAAAATTATCAATCAGATTTCGGTGCTTTGTTAAATTTGCCGGAGTTTTTCTATTAATGACTTGAAAAATCAGCCCATTTATGCTATTAATTTTAGATAATAAATCGTTGAAAATTCCATTTCTGCCTTTATAATTTTCATCATCATATTTACTTATTAATTCTTTGGAATTTTGAATTCGATTCACCAACCCTGCATTTATTGCAACTATTTTCTCGTATTGGTCAAGCATATTACTAAACTTCGATACCTCATCCCTCATTGATAAAAATTCGGAATTTGTTGTCTTTAATTTTGATGATTCTCCTGTAACTTTAATAAGCAATTCCAATGATGTAACAAATTTATCCAACCGGTTTCTTGTATTTTTAATATAATAATTATCACCAGTGTTATCATATGCCTGAAGCATTTGAATTACTTCGTGCCAATATTTATCAAGGTAAAATGATTCGTCGATAGTAGGAATGTATTTATTCGAGAGGTTGTCGGTTTCTGATTTAATTTTACTCATATTGACAAATGCTATTATTCCAATAATGATAGCAATGAGCATAACAGAAAAGAATCCTATTCCAAGTTTATACCCAATTTTTAAATCTTGCCACTTCATCTTATATATTTTTTTTAAGTATCAATGTAAAATGATGAGATTTATTTATCTCACAGTATGCAATATGCAAACATTGTTGTTATAAAGGTAAAAAACTATTTTAATTAAAATATACCTCCTATTACGAATAAGTTTAATAAATGTAAGATAAATAACTATATTTTTATGTGCCAGTTATATTTTTAATCACAATTCTTCAATTAATAAACCGCAAATAAATCAAATATTAAAATTTTCACAAAATATATGTTTTAAAATATATTATACCTCCCATATTGAAAGATTAATTAATTAGTTTTTTAATCAAAAATGATAAATCACTTAACTAACGATTCAAAAATAATAAAAATATTTCTTAAATATTGATACTACTATCCTATTCAATTAGATAATAACCAATATATTAATTATTTAAAGTTAGCTCATTGATTGAAAAATAAAGACATTAATAACACAAACACTGATATTTTACATATTTTTTACTAATTTATATCACTTATTCTTCTATTAAACTGCAATGGCCTTTCTTTGTCTGGTGGAACTCATAAATTTATCTTTGATACCTGATAGTTAATAATTCTAAAATTTACTTCCATGAAATTAGCTAAATGTTTGATTTTCAAAGTAGACAAACAATGTTTTGCTATTCGGGCCAAAATGGTTTGCGATGTTATTGAAAAATCTCAATTGATAAATAAGGCTTCGATTCAATCTTTTGAAAGTGCTGTCTTTAGTTTCAAAGGCATGTTAATTCCTCTATTAGATATCAGAAAAATACTTGGTTTATCCATAGAATCTGAAAGCCTGAATCAGTCTGTGCTTATTGTGGAGTTTAAAATAAATGGATATTCTGAACTGGTTGGAATTCCTGCAGATGAAGTAATTGAAGTCAAAGAATTAGATGACTTATTGTCATATCCGTATTGTTCAGTTTCAGATGAAAAACAAAGCAATTTGCGTGAAACTATTCTTATCCAAAATGGAACACCTGTTATTATGTTAAATACTGGTAAGAATTTTTCAGAGCGAGTATTACAGTACGAAATGAAACAACCTATATATCATTTGGCTAACTAATTCTGGATTATAAAGCAAAAAAGCATTTTCAATCTAAGAGTATTATTCGTTGTATTATTAAGTTCTTAAGAAATATTAAACTAATTCTCATAATAATTACTTGATCAGTTAACATTTTGTTTTTTAAACAAGCTAGTTTTAAAATAAATATTTAATTTATTCAATATTTATATTGTTTGATCTATTATTTTTTTCTTTTAAACTATCTTTATACTAATTAATTGTAATTTTACTTTAGTATTAAAGCCTTATAAACTTTGTTCTTAAGAGTTAGATTTTCTAACAAACATAAATATCAGACAAATGAGCGAAAACACAAAAAAGACCATAATGTTAATAGACGATTCTTCAACGAATAATATATTATATGAAAGCATTTTACTTGATGAGGGTTACAATGTAATTATATGCGAAGATGCAAGAATTGCATTGACAAGACTTCAGAAAGACATACCTGATTTAATAATTTTAGATTTAATGATGCCCGGAATAGATGGATTCAATTTCCTGGAAAAGAGGAAAATGATGCCTGCAGTTCTCGATATTCCTGTATTGATGTTAACTGCCAGGGTGGATAAAGAAAGCGAACGAAAAGCTTATGAATTAGGCGTAGTTGGATATATGGTAAAGCCAGTTGGTATATCTGAAATTACAGAAAAACTTAAGAAAATATTTATAGCTTAATCTAATTTACAATTTTATAAGTGTCCGTCAATTTAACTACAAAGATTTCAAAAGCATCATCCTGAGTGGATTCGAGGGATATTCGTTAAAATAAATGTTTCCACTCCTCTCAGCATGACTATAAACAATTTAAGAATATCCGTTGTTATTAATGAGGACAATTATATAAAATTCTAATTCAAGTTCCTGGTTATTAAACTCATAATAATTCTACTTTGACAGATTAGGTTTTTCTGAGATTTTTCAGCTTTTTTACCCCAAACCCAAAAGGGAGAAAGCTGAAAAATCAACCAGTTCCCTTTTGGGATTAAGGGTAAAAACTGGTTGATTTT
>Ga0265316_10001463_pt1 | contig 25307 bp, 14 predicted proteins | sample 4522metaG_FD_202092 | JGI IMG/M metagenome (GOLD analysis project Ga0265316, IMG submission 202092) | Rhizosphere microbial communities from Carex aquatilis grown in University of Washington, Seatle, WA, United States - 4-5-22 metaG | ecosystem: Host-associated > Plants > Roots > Rhizosphere >... | reverse complement strand
GAAGGTACTTGCCGGTCACGCCAATGAACAGCACGTCGCCAAGGGGGAACGACAACGAAGCCCCACCCATCTGGCCGGTCTGGCCGACCCCGCCGGGCGAGGCCGCGTGATAGGTGTAGAATAGGGCACCTCCCAGATTCAGGCCTGAGGTGGAATCGACCACGGACACGTGACCGTCGTGGGTGGAATCCCGGCTTCCATATTGGTAGGCGCCCTCTGCTGTGTAGGCACGCACCAGGGACATGCCAGAAGGATTGAGCATGGGGCCGGCGTCGCCCGTGGCTGCTGCGCGCATGGTTCCGCCGGCGCCCAGGGCACGCGTCCCTGGCAGAGCCGTTCCGTCAGCCCAGGCCAGGGCGCTTGGCCAGACGCCAAGGGCCAGAGACGCCGTGGCTGCCATGATGGCGGTGGACCGCATGGTTGGATTGTAGGGCGCCGAATTCATCGGTCCAGAAACTGTGTCTCTTCACAGCCAGCCGCGGTCGGCGAAACTCACGTACCCTCCGGTCGCAACCACCACGTGGTCGAGCACGCCGATGCCACACAGCTCCCCCACTTGGCGTAGGCGCGCGGTCAGCTCCATGTCCTGGCGCGAGGGTGACGGGTCGCCTGACGGGTGGTTGTGGCAGAAGATCACCGACGCCGCAGCACTGCGGATGAGGGTGCGGAATACATCGCGTGGGTGGACCTCGACGCCAGTCAGCGAACCGCGCGCTACGCAGGATTCGAACAGGACACGGTGTCGCACATCGAGGGCCAGCATCCAGAATTCCTCGACGGGAGAAGGGGCCAGGCGGGCCCGATAATGCGTCCAGACATCGGCTGCGTTGCCCAGGAATCGGCCGCGCTCGGGTCGGGTTCCGGTCGCTCTCCGTCCCAGCTCAAGGGCTGCTTGGATCACGGCGGCTCGGGCCGGGCCGACCCCCGCCTGGGTGCGCAATGCGGCCTCCGCGGCATCGCCCAGGCCGCGCAGATCGCCGAGCCGAGCCAGCAAATCCTGAGCGATTTCGATGACATTTTGCCCCTGGCGGCCGCTTCCGAGAAGGATCGCAAGAAGCTCTGCGTCGGAGAGCGCGCTTGGCCCGCGAGCCAGCAGCCGTTCTCGAGGACGAGCATCAGGCGAAAGGGCAAGGAGAGCCGACACAGAGTGAGCTTCAGCACGTGATGTGCCATGGTGTTGGGACACGAGGAGAATTCTTGTTGCCCGAGGGAGAACGTGGTACTTTATGGGGGCGTTCCTGCAAGGCGGACTTTGCGTCCGTGCTGACGTCCAAGCGGTCGCGGTTGTACTGAGACCGGCCTCCTAACGGTCCCGCAACTAGGGCCGAGCCCGGGCACGATGGGTTGTTGGCGCAGGAATTCATACTTTGGCTACGTGACGTGAGTTCGGAGAGGAGTCGAGACTGAGTACCCCGTCTAACTGGGAGCCGGCTAAAGCCGCTGCTGCCAACGAGTCCCCGCGTGTCGATCGGCACGATGGCGAAGCTGGGCTCGTGGCTGCGCAGGATGAGGCCGAGCCGACCATCATCATCAAGAGTTCGGAGAGCGAGGCTAGGCCATTTCGCCTACGGGAAGCGCCTGTCCCGGTCGAGCTGCTCTCCCCGGCCGCCATTCCCACGGCGCGGGCCATGCCTGAATCGGAGTACTCTCCGGCCCTCAGGCAGGCGGTGGATCGCGCCCGGCCCATTCTGCGCATTCGCGAGTTGCGTCCTGGGCAGGCCGAGGTCATCGAGTCGGTCCTCAGTGGTCGCGACACCCTGGCCGTCATGCCCACGGGCAGCGGCAAGTCGTTGACCTATCAGCTGCCTGCTTTGTCGTTGCCTGGCCCAACCCTGGTGGTTTCGCCGCTCCTGGCGCTCATCGAGGACCAAGTCGGCAAGCTGAAAGCCGCGGGCGTGGCCGTGGCGCGCATCGATTCGACCCGCACCGCCAAGGAACGCGCCGCGGACTTGGAAGGTGTTCGCGAGGGCCGCATCAAGCTGATTCTCATCACCCCCGAATCGGTGTGCACACCCGCCGTGCAAGACGTGCTGCAGGGTGTGAAGTTTTCGCTCTTCTGCGTGGACGAAGCCCACTGCGTGTCTCAGTGGGGCCATGATTTTCGACCTTCGTATCTCGGCCTGCGGCGCGCGGCGGAGGTGCTGGGGCGGCCACCCATCCTGGGCCTCACCGCCACGGCCACGCCGGCCATCGCCGCGGACGTCATGGTCCAGTTGGGGATGAAAGATGCGTACACCTGCCGGGTGTCGTTCCACCGTCCCAACCTGGCATTCGACGTACGCAAGGTCGGCGGCGAGGCGGACAAGCTGCGCGTCTTGGGCAAGCTGATCCAACGCCTGCGGCGGCCGGGCATCGTCTATTGTGCGACGGTCAGGGCGGTCGACGAGCTCTACGTGGCCTTGCGCCACGGCAAGATTCCAGTCGAGCGCTACAACGGCAAGATGACGACGGAGGAGCGCGAGAAGGCGCAGGCGTCGTTCATGTCGTCCGGGCGCAAGGTGGTGATGATCGCCACCAACGCCTTCGGGCTTGGCGTGGACAAGCCCGACATCCGTTACATCATCCACTACCAGATGCCGGGATCGCCCGAGTCCTACGTGCAAGAGGCTGGGCGCGCTGGCCGCGACGGCAAGCCCGCTCGCTGTGTCTTGCTCTTCCAGCCAGACGACATCGCCATCCAGGAGCATTTCCTCAAAGAAGCACACCCGACCAAGACGCAGGCCCGGGCGGTGGCCGAGGGGCTGTACGCCTGGAGCGACGAAGGCAAAGAGGTTTCAGTGCGCGACCTGGCCTTGTCAATGGCCCTGCCTGAGCGCCGCGTGCGCGTGGTGCTCTCCGTGCTGGAGGCCATGGGGGTGGCCGTGGAAGTCAAGGCCGCGCGCTGGGCAGGGGTGGAGCCGCGTCCCACGCGCGAACAGATCGACAAGGCGGCTTCGGTGTTCGAGGCGCGGCGCATTTCCGACCGGCGGCGTTTGGCGGAGTTGCTGAAGTACATGAACACGCAGAGCTGCCGGGTGCAGATGATGCGCGCGTATTTCGGCGAGGAGAAAGGTGGAAAGTGTGGTCTGTGTGACTCGTGCGCAGGCCTGGACAGCGAGGTATTCGACCCGGGGGATGCCGACGCCCGCCATGGCTTGCACGCTGCGACCGATTTCCATAGCCGCTCACGCCGCCACCGGCGTCGCGGGGAAAAGCCGGCGGTGGCTCCGCGTCCCGCGCCGATCTTCCCCACGGCCATCCCCGATCTGCCGTCGCCCTCTGTCCCGCCGCCGTGGGTGGCTCCGCCCGACCGCGACGGAATCATCGACCCGAGCGTCTGGCAGGAGGCGCCGGTCTCCGGGGAACCCGCAGCCGGAGAAATCGTGCTGGAAGCGGGTGAGGCTGAAGCATTCTTGGGCGAAGCTGCCCCATCTGAGATCCGCACAGAAGAAGCCGCGCCTGACTTCGCAGCCGGCTGGGCGGCAATTCGCGATGCCAACATTCGACCCTACGTGGAGTGGGTGACGCCGCCGCCGTTGTCGCTGCCGGTGGCTGCCCCAGCGCGTGGAGGGCCGGGTCGGCCGCAGCCCAGCGGGCAGAACCCGAGCGGGCAGAACCCCAACAACGGGCGTGGCGGAAATGATTCGGGCGGCGGGCGTAGGAGTCGCAGGCGTTCACGGCACGGCCGCAACCGCCACGGGCGTGACGGGGGCGAGCGGCGCGGACCGCGCTTGCCGGGTGTGTACAACCCCGGCGGCGATTAACCGGAGGCTATTTTTTTCCCTTCCCGCCGAAGATCCGTCGGAGCAGGGACTTCTTCGGGGCGGCCTTCTTCTTGAGCGTGACTCTGACCTTCTGATTCTTCCGGCCGGACACCGTGAAACGCTTGCTCGCGTTCTGATAGCTCTTCTTGATGAAGGTCAATTCATAGGCGATTCCGGGCCGAAAGCGTAGGTTGAGTGGCGACCGTCCGAAGACGCGATTCTTGAGCTTGACCACAGCACCCTTGGGTTGGCTCTCGATGTAGACCGAGACACTCTCGGGGAGCGGGTGCTCCGGCTTGGCCGAGTGGCCGCGCTTGGCCGCAGGAGGCTTGACTGGCCCTTCGCCCTCGTCTTCGCCGAGAACTTGGTCAGAGGCGGCCGGCTCGCTATGCTGGAGCAGAGCCTCTTCATCGTCTTCTGCCGTGGGTGGCAGTGGTGGGTGCGCATCTGGAGGCGAGGCCGCCTGGGCGCTGGGGGCGGGCGTCTGCGCCGCTTGCGGAGGCGTTGAAGCACGCGGCGGCGGAATTGGTGCCGCTGGCGGCGGGACCGCCGGGCGTGGCGCAGGCGACGAGCGCGTCGCCAGACGGGAGCGCCGCGGAGGTTCGCGTAGTCCGAGCCACGCCAGCAACGCAGCCATCCCGCCCACAAAGAACACGATGGCCAATCGTCGCGAGGTTTTCGACTGCTGCCTCGCAGGTGGCGTGAGGGCCGGCGTGGTGACGTGCACCGTGGGCTGAAGCGCCGGTGCGGCGGCCATGGTGGGTTGCGTGGGGCGGACCGGACCTTCCTCCGGTTGCCAGAGCTCGGAAGAATCGTCGAATACGAGGTCCTCACTGTCGGCGAGCAGCAGTGCTTGGGAATCGTCCAGCGCAGGTGTCTGACTGGCCGCCTTTGAGATGGTGGGCGCGCCATCTAGCCGCTGCAGGTCCGTCAGCCAGCGCTTGAGCTCGGTCTGGCCCGCGGGCTTGAGGGCAGAACGCTGCACGGTCTCGATGTCGACCAGCATCTCCTCTGCGCTTTGGTAGCGGTTCGCCGGAACGGCCTGCATGGCGCGCAGGGTGATGCGGGCAAACTCGGGCGAGATGTTGGGCGCGACTTGAGCGGGCGGGACGAACTGGCACTGCCGCACGCGCACCAGGGCTTCGAGATCGGTGGGGGCGTCGAAGGGTCGATGTCCCGTGCCCAGCACGTACAGCACAGTGCCGAGAGAGAAGAGGTCCGAGCGTCCGTCCACCGGTGAGCCCGAAGCCTGCTCGGGCGACATGAAGGCCAGCTTGCCTTTGATCACACCATGTCCGGTGTGCTCGCGCCGGCCCATAGCCTTGGCGATGCCGAAGTCGGTGAGTTTGACCTCGCCCTGCTCGCTGACGAGCACGTTGTGTGGGCTCACGTCGCGGTGAACGATACCCAGAGGCTGCCCGTCGCGTGTCTTGGCGTGGGCGTAGCCCAGCGCCCGGCAAACCTCAGCGACGAGGTAGAGTGACAGCTCAGGCAGAAGGGGAAATGAGGCCGCGCGAGCCCGATTCAGGATTTGGTTGAGGTCCCAGCCCTCCACCAGTTCCAGCACGAGAAAATAGCGGCCGCGCGCGTGGCCGAGATCCAGCACCTGAACAATGTTGCTGTGGTTGAGGCTCATGGCGACATGAGCCTCGTCGATCATCTGGTTGCGGAATTGCGGATCGGCCAGCAGCGACGCCAGAATGCGCTTGAGCACCACCGGTCGTTCAAAGCCTTCGACCCCGCGCTGGGTGCCGAGAAAGATTTCGGCCATGCCGCCGTCAGCGATCTTGCGCGAGATATGGTAGCGGCCAGGTCCAGGCATCGACGGGCCATTCTACTTCTCGAACACGACTCCCGCGGAAACGATCTTGATCCGGCTGGCAGAAAAGCGAAGCGGGAACCCTTCGATGGCCTTGTCTCGCTCAAGCACCTCGGCGGGAGTGTCCTTGGTGTCATAGCTCATGGGCGTGGGCTTGCCGGAGGCCAACTCGGCGCGCAGGGTTTTGACGTTTTCGCTGACGATAGCCACGGTCAGGCGTTTGGGATCGAGATACTTCCGGATGGCGCGATCGACCTGCACCTTGGTCATGGTCGGGAGCCGCGCCTTCAGCTCAGCCACGATGTCCTTGCCGTAGATGAGACTGTCGATGGCGTAGCCCAGGCGGCGTGACGGGTCCTGCGCCCACAGGTCCAGGTAGTGCAACAGAAACTCACGTGTAGCTTGGAAGCCCTCGGCCGGGATGCCCTCGCGCACCAGCTTGTCCAGTTCGAAGAGGGCGCCGCGAAGGGCAAACACCGTGGTCTGCGGTGGCACCGGACGCAACCAGATTTCGAAATGCTGCTGGCGGCGCGTGATGTTGGTCAGCGGAAAGGTTGTGGGGCCGTCTTGTATGAAATTCTCGACGTAGGCGTAGTCGCCGTAATTCAGGCCGCGTTTTTGCCTCAGCTCGACCATGAGCAGGCCGTTGAAGGTGCGGTGTTCGCCCAAGTACGAGCCGGCCAAGTACAGAGGATAGAAGTCGCCGTCAGCGCGGGTGATGGTGAGCGGGTGGCCCAGGGACACGGCGTTGGCGCGAGCTTCTTTCTCGACGATGACGACCTCGCCGTTGTGGGCTGGCGGTGGGGAAAGCCTACGGCGCGGCTTGCCCTTGGCAGGCAGTGCAGAGAATCGCGCCAGCAAGCTTTCGGGAAAGCCATCAGGGTACCCGCCGGCCACGCCGACGATCAATCGATCCTGACTGAACATGGTGGCGTAGAAACGGCGGACGTCCGCCAGGGTGATGGCTTTCAGTCCGGCCACCGTGCCGGCCGTGGGATGGCCGTAGGGATGGCCTTTGAACATGAGCGCGGCTAGGGACTGTTTGCCGAGGTCCTCATCGTCGTTGCCCCGCAGAGTCTTGCTGATGTAGTCGAGGGCGTCCTGGCGGTGGCGCGTGAAATCCTCCTTCGCGAAGCGCGGGGTCAGGATCTGCTCAGCCAGGAGATCGGCGAAGGCCACCAGGTTGTCGCGATGAACTGTGCCCTCGAAGACGAAAGTATCCTTGTCGCCGTAGGTCTGAATGTCGGCCGCCATGGGATAGAGCGCGTCCAGGACTTCTGACCAGGAACGGCGCTGGGTTGAGGCGGCGCCGAGCATGGCCGCGGTCAAGGCGGCAAGCCCCTCCTTGCCCGCGGGATCGTCGGCTGCGCCCACCTGGAAAAGCAAGCGAATGGCGACCAGGGGATTGTCAGGCGAGGGCAGCTTCACGCTGCGCGGACCTTGAGGCAGCGAGGCCGCTTTACGCGAGGGGGCCGCGGCGGGGCGGCGGGAGGCGAGGGTGCCCGCCGCCGCGAGGGCGATGGAAAGCAACATGATGGGGGTTCTCCGTCGGTTCACGGGGTTTCCGGTTGCAAGGTCACCACGGTGCGGTTGTGCGGGGTGAAGTATGTGCGTGCCACGCGCTGCACGTCGGCGCCTTTCACCTGACCCAGTTGGGAGAAATACGCGTCGATGGCGGACAGGTGCCCGTCCAAGGCCAAGAACTCGGCCCCCACCAGGGCGACATGGTCGGGCGTCGCAAGCTGGGCGGCGAAAGCGTAGCGCGCATGCGAGAGCACCTCGCCCAGGGTCTTCTCATCCACGCCCTGGGCCGCGATGCGGGCAATTTCCTTGTCGATGGTGGCTTCGACATAGGCCATGTCCTTGGCCTGCTTCACCCGGGCCAGCACGAGAAAAAGGTTGGGATCCACGTGTTTCCCGTCGCCGCCCTCCAGGGTTTCCACTTTCTGTTCGTCGAGCACGAGCTGCTTGTGCAGGCGCGATCGCTCGGCGAAAAGCAGCTCGCCCAGAACCTCGAGTGCGGGTCCGTCGACCGACTTGGTGGAAAAGGCGGGCGTGTGATAGCCGACAAACAGCATGGGCAGGCTGGCGCCCTTCCAGGGAACCGTCACGCGCTGTTCGTGCATCTGCGGTGGTTCAACCGGAACCGGCGGCCGCGCCGGGCCCTTGCTCCACGTGCCGTACGCCTTTTCGACCAGCTTGAGAACTTCATCGGAACTGACGTCGCCGACCACCAACAGGATCACGTTGTCGGGCCGATAGTAGCGGTCGAAGAACTGGCGCGAGTAGGCGAACTGGTGAGGCATGTCCTCGATGTCGCGCACAAACCCGATGGTGGTGTGTTTGTAGCTGTGCACCGCAAAGGCGTGGTCGTGCAGCGCCTCGTCCATTTTCTGCAACGGATCCGACGAGCCCTTGTTGTACTCGCCCAGAACGGCACGGGCTTCCTTCTGGAATGAAGCCTCGTCGTATTTCAGATTGAGAAAGCGGTCAGCCTCGATTTCGACCACCTTGGCCAGCGCGGACTTGCCGGCGAGGATGTGGTACACGGTCATGTCCTCGGCGGTGAATGCATTGGAGTCCGCGCCCATGGCCTTGATCTCGGCGTTGTAGCGCTCGGTTGAATAGCGTTCGGTCCCGCGGAACATCATGTGCTCGAAGAAATGCGCGAAGCCGGACTTGCCCGCTTCGACCTCGTTGCGACTGCCCGTGCGCACCACTGAGTAGTAGGCCACCAGGCCGGGTGAGTCGTAGGGCACAACGAAGATGCGCAGGCCGTTGGCCAAGACCTTCTCGGAAAAGGCGAAGGGGAAAGCCGATTTCTGCGAGGTCAAGCGAATACCTCCTAGCCGCGGCGTAGGCCCGGCACCGGTGGAAGAAGCGACGAACGTGGCGGCCGCCACGAGGGGCACGAAGTATTTCATGATTGGCACAATCAAGTCAGCGATCGAAGCACATAGGGCAGGATGCCACCATGCTGGTAATAGACCGACTCTTGTTGCGTGTCGATGCGCACGCGCACGGCAAAGTGGTCTTGCGATCCGTCGGGCCGGGTTATGCGCATGGCGATCTGGCGGTGGGCCGGCGGTGCCTCGAGGAAGTGGGGCAGGCCCAGGGTTTCAAAGATCTCCTCGCCGTCGAGGCCCAGGCTGTGCGCGCTGTCGCCGGGCAAGAACTCCAGCGGCACCACGCCCATGCCCACCAGGTTCGATCGATGGATGCGCTCGAAGCTTTCGGCCAGCACCGCGCGCACGCCCAGCAGGCGCGTGCCCTTGGCCGCCCAGTCGCGCGACGAGCCGCAGCCGTAGTCGCGACCGGCCAGCACCAGCAGCGGCACCTGGTCAGCTTGGTACTTCATGGCCGCATCGTAGATGGGCATGACTTCGCGGCCGGGCAGGTAGCGCGTGAGGCCGCCCTCGGTCCCGCGCGCCAGCAGGTTCTTGATACGAATGTTGGCGAAAGTCCCGCGCACCATGACCTCGTGGTTGCCGCGACGGGAGCCGTAGGAATTGAAGTCCTTGGGCTGGATACCGAGGCCCACGAGGTAGCGCCCGGCTGGGCTATCGGGTTTGATCGAGCCAGCGGGTGAAATGTGATCGGTGGTGATGCTGTCGCCCAACACGGCCAACACGCGCATGCCGCCAAGCTCGCTGGTCGCGGCGGGCTTGGCGGGCATGTCCACGAAATAGGGCGGATGCTTGACGTAGCTAGAGCCCTCGTCCCATGCGTAGGTCGCCGCTTGCGGAATCTGGATGCCGCGCCAGCGGGCGTCGCCTTCGAACACAGTGGCGTAGGCCTGCTTGAACATGGCGGGCTTGACGGCTGCCAGCGCGGCTCGGATCTCGGCCTGCGACGGCCAGATGTCGCGCAGGAAGACCGGCTGGCCGTCGCGGTCCTTGCCCAAAGGCTCCTCGTCGAGATTGATGTCCACTCGACCAGCCAGGGCAAAGGCCACCACCAGCGGGGGCGAAGCCAGGTAGTTGGCGCGCACTTCGGGATGCACGCGGCCTTCGAAGTTGCGGTTGCCAGACAGGACCGACGCCACCACCAGCGAGCGTTCCTCGATGGCCTGTGAGATGAGCGCTGCCAGCGGTCCCGAGTTGCCGATGCACGTGGTGCATCCGTAGGCGACCACATTGAAGCCAAGAGTTTCGAGGTAGGGCAGCAGGCCGGACGCCGCGAGGTAGGCGGTGACCACCTGCGATCCCGGCGCCAGCGACGTTTTCACCCAGGGCTGGCTGGCCAGGCCGCGCTCCACCGCCTTCTTGGCCAGCAGGCCGGCGGCCATCAGCACCGACGGGTTGGACGTGTTGGTGCAACTGGTGATGGCAGCCAGCACCAGCGAGCCGTGTTTCAGGGTCGGGTGAGCGGCGGCGGCCGAGGCGGTCTGGGCGGAGTCCGACTTCTTGGGCCTTATCAACGAAGGCAGGGCGGCTTCAAACGACTTCTTGATCTGGGGCAGGGGCACGCGTTCCTGCGGCCGGCGCGGCCCGGCCACGCAGGGCTCGATGCTGGCCATGTCGAGCTCGACGACCTTGGTGTACTGGGCCTCGGGCGCGTCGGCTGTGGCGAACAGGCCCTGCTCGCGGCAGTAGGCCTCCACCAGGGCGATGGATTCGCCGGCCCGGCCCGAGAAACGCAAGTAGGCCAGAGTTTCTTCGTCGATGGGAAACATCGCGCAGGTGGCGCCAAATTCGGGCGCCATGTTGGCAATAGTCGCGCGATCCGCGAGCGGCAGTTTCGCGATGCCGGGGCCGAAGAATTCGACGAACTTTCCCACCACGCCCAGCTTGCGCAAGATCTCGGTCACCGTGAGCACGAGATCCGTGGCCGTGGCCCCGGCGCGCAGCGAGCCCGTCAGCCGGACGCCGAGCACCTGGGGAATCAGCAGTGGAATGGGTTGCCCCAGCATGGCGGCCTCGGCTTCGATGCCGCCCACGCCCCAGCCCAGGACGCCCAAGCCGTTGATCATGGTGGTGTGCGAGTCGGTACCCACCAGCGTGTCGGGATAGGCCTGCATGACGTCGGGGCGCTTGGGATCGGCAGCGGCGAACACCACGCGCGCCAGGTGCTCGAGGTTGACCTGGTGGACGATGCCGGTGTCAGGCGGCACCACGGCGAGATTGCGAAAGGCGGATTGGCCCCAGCGCAGGAAGGCGTAGCGCTCATGATTGCGGGAGAATTCCATTTCGTTGTTGCGCGCCAGGGCTTGCGCATGGCCGTACTCGTCCACCTGCACCGAGTGATCGATGACCAGTTCCGCCGGCAAGAGCGGATTGATGCGGGTAGGGTCGCCGCCCATGCGTTGGGTGGCGGTGCGCATGGCGGCCAGGTCCACCACCGCAGGCACGCCGGTGAAGTCCTGCATGATCACCCGAGCCGGCATGAACGCGATTTCGTGTGCCGGCTCGGCGTCTGGTTGCCAGCGCGCCACAGCCTCGATTTGCTGGCGGGTGACCGAGGTGCCGTCCTCGCGTCGCAACAGGTTTTCGAGAAGGATCTTCAGCGAGAAAGGCAGGCGATCGAGGGGCCATCCGGCTGCCTGCAGCGCCGACAAGCGGAAGATCTCGAAAGTGCGGTTGCCGACGCGCAAAGCCGAGCGAGAGCCGAATGAATCAGCCATGGCTTAGTGCTAGCAGGGCTGTGCGCCGGCGTCGATAGCCCGGCGCTCTAGCCCGTGTTCTTTGGCGCATCTCCCTCGCCATCTAGCTTGGGCGTGGCCGCGTACTCTTCCAGCTTTCGGTACAGGGTCTTGCGGTCCAGTCCGAGACGCAAAGCCGCGCGCGTCTTGTTGCCGCCCTCGGATTCGAGCACGCGCTCGATGTATTGACGTTCCAGCTGGTCCAGGGTCAGCCCCTGCGCGACCGCCGCGGCCAGCCGGTCCTGGCTCTTGCGCTCGCGCATGACCGGGGGCAGATCGTCGGGGCCAACCAGCTCGCCCTCGGCCAGCGCCACCGCGCGTTCCACCATATTCTCTAGCTCGCGCACGTTGCCGGGAAAGCTGTAGCCGAGCATGATCTTCTTGGCGCTCTCGGAAAAGCCGCGCAAGGGTTTGCCCGCCCGTGCGGCCGAGAGCGCCAGGAAGTGCTCGGCCAGGGGCAGCACATCCTCGCTGCGGGCGCGCAGCGGAGGCAGATGGATCTGCACGACGTTGAGTCGGTAGTAGAGATCTTCGCGCAGGTGGCCCTCGCGCAAGTGCGCCGCCAGATCGCGATTGGTGGCGGCTATCACCCGCACGTCCACGCGCTCGACTTTGTTGGTGCCGAGCGGTCGCACCTCGCCGTCCTGCAGGACGCGCAGCAACTTGGGTTGCAGCCGCAGCGGCATCTCGGCGATTTCATCAAGGAACAGAGTGCCGCCGTCAGCCTCGACGAAGAGACCCTGGCGGTCCGTGTTCGCGGTGGAATGGGCGCCGCGCGCGTAGCCGAAGAGCTCGCTCTCCAGCAGGGTTTCGGGGATGGCCGAGCAGTTCATGGCCACGAAGGGGCGAGCCTTGCGCGGACCATGGGCGTGGATGGCGCGCGCCACCAGCTCCTTGCCCGTGCCCGAATCACCGGTGACCAGCACACTGGCTTGCGAGCCGGCCATGCGACGGATGAGATCAAAAACCTCCTGCATGGCGGGCGAGTGACCAATGATGTTGCCCAGTCGCTCGCGCCGGCTGACCTCTTCACGCAAACGTACGTTCTCCGAGCGCAGCGCGCGCTCGCCCAGCGCCCTGTCGATGAGGAGCAGGAGGTGGTCGGTCTCGAACGGCTTGGGCAGATAGTCGTAGGCGCCCAGCTTGACCGCACGGATGGCCGTGTCGATCGACCCGAATCCGGTGATGATGATGACACAGAGAGAGGGATCGACGGCGCGAACCTCGCTCAACAGATCCAGCCCATCGAGATCAGGCATCTTTATGTCGGACACCACCAAGTCGATGCCGCCCCGCCTGACGCGCTCCAAGCCGGCCCGGCCCCCGGCGGCGAGTTCGACGGCGAAGCCTTCGTGTTCCAGATCGTCCTTAAGAGATGCGCGCTGGTCCGCATCGTCGTCGACTACCAGGATCACGGCCCGGGCCTTCCTGGGGGTTGTGGAAGCGTCGTCGTTGGTGATTGAAGGGCTGGCCATGCTGTGCTGGGCGTTCCGTCAGGCGGAAGCCCGACCCGGCAATCCTTGCCCATCCACGGGCGTGGAGCAAGCGTGCTTATTGGCGCGTCGTCGTGGAAGGCCAAGCGCAACTAGCAAGACCCGTTTCCGTCGCGCGAAGCCCCTCCCATCTGGTGAGCCGTTCTCGGGAAGGGTGCTACTGTAAATAGCAGATCGCCAGGAGTTGCATTTGACGATCCCTTTGAGCTCTGAAATCCGCTGTTGCCCTTGTTTCTTGGCCGCCCTTTTCATTGTCGGGGCCGGGTGCTCGAATGGGTCCGGCACCACCGGCACCTCAAGTTCGGGCGGCGCCGGGACCAAGACCGGCGGCGTCACAAGCGCGGTGGGTGGAGGCACCGCGAGTTCGGGCGGTGCCGTGACGGCAACTGGCGGCGTCACAATTGTGAGCGGCGGTACGACAGTCGGCGCGACGACCGTACCAGCCATCGGGGGGCAGGGCGGGAGCGGCGCTGACGGTGGGAGCGTTGCTCAAGGTGGGAGCGGTGCCTCAGGTGGGACGACTGGGCAGGGCGGGACTACCGCGGGAGGCGGGTCTGGCGGGCAGGGGATTCGCGACGCGGGCGCTATCGACGCCGCGCCAAATGCCTCGGTCGGTCCCGGGGCCGCTCCACCCGTCTACAATGGCCTCCGAGGCCAGGACTTCAACAGTGGTTGGAAGTTCAACCGGGGCGACGTCACCAACGGCCAAAACGCCACTTTTGATGACTCGACCTGGCGCAATCTGAGCGTGCCGCATGACTGGAGCATCGAACTAGCTTTCAATCAAAAATCCCCCGCCGGCAGTGGAGGTGGCTTCTTGGATGGCGGAGTCGGCTGGTACCGCAAGACATTCACCCTGGATCAAGCGTATTCCGGGAAGAAGATCCTGATCCAATTCGACGGAGTCTACATGAATAGCCAGGTGTGGCTCAACGGCACATCCCTGGGCACAAGGCCGTATGGCTACTCCAGTTTCGAGTACGATCTCACGCCGTACGCGAAGTTTGGCAGCACCAGCAATATCATTGCCGTGCGCGTGAACAACAACCAGCCCACCAGCCGCTGGTATTCCGGTAGTGGCATCTACCGCAATGTCTGGCTGACGGTGGTCAATCCCCTCCACATCACCAACAGCGGCGTGTTCGTCAGTACGCCAACCGTCAGCAGCAGTTCCGCCAGCGTGTCGGTCAGCACCGAAGTGCAGAACCAATTAACCAGTTCCCAGTCGGTGACAGTCACAACCACCGTCTTTGATCCCAGCGGCGCGTCGGTGGCCAGCGACACCAGCCCGGCCAGCAACGTCGGCGCCAATTCCACGGCCACTGTGAGCCAGAGCCTCACGGTCACCAATCCCCAGCTTTGGTCCACGACTTCTCCCAACCTCTACCAGGTAAAGGTTGAGCTCAACGCGGGCGGCGCCACGGTGGACACCTATCTGGCCCCCTTGGGCATACGGACCGCCACTTTCAGTTCTACCACCGGGTTCTCCCTGAACGGGCAAAACACGAAACTCCGTGGGGTTTGTCTGCACAACGACCTGGGTGCCCTGGGCTCGGCCATCAACTATCGGGCGCTTGAGCGCCAGGTGGAGATCATGAAGGCCATGGGGGTCAACGCTATCCGCACCTCGCACAACCCGCCGGCGCCGGAGCTGCTGGACATCTGCGATCGCGAAGGCATCTTGGTCATGGACGAAGCCTTCGATTGTTGGGAGTCAGCGAAAGTCTCCAATGACTATCACCTGTATTTCACCCAATGGGCTCAGACCGACCTTCAAGCCCTGGTGCGCCGTGACCGCAACCATCCCAGTGTGATCATGTGGAGCGTGGGGAACGAAATCCCCAATCCCACGACTGCCACCGCCACCAATCTCAAGAACTGGGTGCTGGCTGTGGACTCTACCCGTCCGGTGACCTGGGCATCCGTAAATACATTGAACGCAAACAATCAAGCGGTAGCCGCCGTGCTTGACTTGCAGGGATACAACTACTCCGAGGGGCGCTACGACCAAGACCACACGGCCCATGCGACTTGGAAGCTCTTTGGCAGTGAAACGTCGTCGGCTGTGCGCAGCCGCGGGATCTACGAGACGCCTGCTTCCAAGAGCATCCTAACCAGCCCCGACACGCAGTGTTCGTCGTACGACAACAGCGTCGTCAGTTGGGGGTCCTCCGCCGAGAGTTCGTACAAGAATGATATCAGTCGCAGCTTTGTGGCCGGACAATTCATTTGGACCGGCTTCGACTACATTGGCGAGCCAACCCCCTATCCTTGGCCGGCCAAGAGTTCGTATTTCGGCATCGTGGACACCGCGGGCTTCCCCAAGGATATCTACTACTTCTACCAAAGCCACTGGACGACGACCCCGATGGTCCATATCCTGCCTCACTGGAATTGGAGTGCCGGAACCACGGTCACGGTCTTCGTCTACACCAACTGCGACAGCGCGGAGCTGTTCCTGAACGGCGTCTCGCAGGGGAGCAAGACCTTCGCAGCCGGCGCCGTGCACCTAGAATGGAATGTGCCATGGGCGACGGGCACTCTGCGCGTGGAGGGCAAACGCGGCGGGACCGTGGTCGCGAGCGAGGAAATGAAGACGGCGGGCGCGGCGGCGAAGGTGGCGCTTTCAGTGGATCGGAGCGCCATCAGCGCTGACGGCAGGGATCTGGCCTTTGTCGCCGCCGACATTCAGGACGCCACTGGCGTTCTTGTGCCGACGGCTGCCAATGCGGTGAGCTTTTCCGTGTCGGGACCCGGTGAGATCGTGGGTGTGGACAACGGAAATGCCATCGATACCTCGCTGTACAAGAGCACCAGCAAGAACGCCTTTAGCGGCAAGGCATTGGCTATTGTGCGGTCGACCGGGGCGACCGGACCGATCGTGGTTACCGCAAGTTCGTCCGGGTTGACGTCAGGGTCAGTGTCGCTCACCGCGCAGTGAACGAAGTGCGCCTCTCAGGGACAGGTTGAGCCGAGGGCCGATGGTGCCAGCGTGGTGGTCACATTGGTCTGCAGGTACGACGGAGTGGACGTCGTGATGTTCGCCGCCACGACACCGCCGGCGATGCGCGCGTTGATGGTGTCCGCCGTCTGATTCGCCCAGCTATCGCCGGCTGCCGAAAGGCCGAAGCTTTCATCGACCAGGATGGGCTTGCCAGTGAAAGTGTGCAAGGCCGCCCAGGTCTCGCTGCCTCCGGCGTTGGCGCTGGTGCCTTTGCCTGTCGTCCAGATCATGTCGTAGCTCGTGCCCAGGGCAGCCATGGCGGTGTTCATTTCGCCAATATAGGAGTTCAATTGCGAGGTGCTGATCCAGGTTGAGTAGTTCTCAGCGACGACGGCAGGGGGATCGTTGCACTTGATCGCCAGGGCAATCTGCGCGGCAAGCTGACCGAGTTGCGCGTAGGAGAGCCCCGACGTAGAGCCCTCCACCGAGTATTGAATGAAGTCTCCTTCGAGCAGCCAAATGACCGGTTTCTTGTAGGCGGCGTAGGTCTGTGTCGCGTACCACGCGTATGCCTTGACCATCAGATTGTCGGCACAAATCGTGCCCTGTGGACATGCGGCATTGAGGACTCCGAGAAGCAACGGTCCCATCCCGTTGGTCAGATTGGGTCCACCAGGATTCACGTTTCCGTCCTGCAGGCCGTTGGCGTGGCCGTAGTACCCGAGGATGTAGGCGTAGTAGGCGGGAACGGCCGTTGTGCTGGCAAAGGACTTGAGCCAGTTGCCCGAGTCGAAGCCGTTGGCAGGGAAGGTGCCATCGGCCTTGATGTTGTAGCCAGCCCAAGCCGAAGCGAACTGTAGGTAACTCGTTGGATTGCCGTTGACTCCCCAAGCGAAGGTGCAGCCGAATGGATTCGGTGCTGGCGTTGTGCCTGTGCCGCAGGTGGAAGAGACACCACCGTCGCCGGGAGGAGCGGCTGTGCCGCCAGCGCCGCCAGCGCCACCTGAGCCTGTCCGACCGCCCGAGCCCACAGTTCCCCCTGAGCCACTCGCGCCGCCCGACCGGGTTCCGCCCGCTGCAGTTCCTCCACTGCCGCCGCGGCTTGAGGAGCCACTGGTTGCTGTGGCACCTGCGGAAGCGGCCGCGCTGCCGGCGCTTGCCGACCCACCCAAGCCAGCGCCGCCGGTTGCAGTTCCTCTGCTGCCGCCGGGGACCGGGGAGCCAGCAATTGCAGAGGCTCCCGCGGAAGCGGCTGAGCTGCCGGCGCTTGCCGACCCACCCAAGCCAGCGCCGCCACGCCCTCCGCTACTCGCGCCGCCGGATCCACCGGCTGCAGAGCTGCTGATGGTCGCCGCGGTTCCGCCCAGACCAGGGTTGCCCCCTGCGCCCCCAGTTCCTGACGAGACGACCGCGCCGGAATTCCCCCCCGCGCCGCCCGGCACGCTACCCGTGACGCCTGCTGAGTTCGCGCCGCCAGCACTGCCGCCAGTGTTGGAAGACGGCATCCCGCTGCCGTTGCTGCACGCAGCGGTCGTCAGAAGAAGCAGGGTGACTGCAAGACTCGCAAGAAATGGAAGACGGCGCATGAACCCCTCCGATCTCAGATTTCAGTAGCGACCTGGATGCGAAGTGGGTCACAAAGCAAGACCCGGACAGTCGGCCTGGGGAATGCAGAAGACCTCTATCCCGCGTTCTCGCTGACCGGGGCGGGTGTGTCGCCGTCAGTCTGGGGCCGCTCGGCCACGCCACCCATGGGCAGAAACACGCGCAGCACGGCCCCGCCTTTCGCGGCATCGTCGACCTCAATCCAGCCTTGGTGATCCTTGACGATGCCTTTGCTCACCGCCAGGCCCAGCCCGCTGCCCTGTCCGGGATCCTTGGTGGTGAAGAAGGGTTCGAAGATCTTGTCGCGATCCGCGACCGGAATGCCAGGCCCCGTGTCGCTCACTTGCAGCATGAGATAGGGCGAAGGCGGCGACAGAGCCAGGCCCTCTTTGCGCCTGACCCTCTGTTCCAGGTCAATGGTCAAGCTGCCACCGCCCTTCATCGCGTGGATCGCATTCATCACGAGGTTGAGGCAGACCTGCTGGATCTCGTCGGGGTCGCCGGAAATTGGCCGCAGATCAGGCGCGGCGCGCACGTTGACCTCGATGTTCTGGCGCTTGATCAACTCGTCCACGAAACTGAGCGCCTCGTGCACCACGCGCGTGACGTCCACCTCGCTGAGACTGGGGCGGCTCTTGCGTGAAGCATCCAGCACCTGGCGGATGATCTTGGTGATGCGCCCGACCTGCTCAGTGATGATTGTGGCGTTCTTCTGTACCTCGGCCGAATCGTCGGGGCGCTTGGCCAGGGTGCGGGCGCGGCCACCGATCACGTTGAGCGGCGTGCCCACTTCGTGCGCTATCTCGGCCGCCACCTGGCCCACGGTGGCCAGTTTCTCGGCGCGGCGCAGGTGTGTCTCCATGGTTTGTCGGGCCGCGGTCGCGCGCGCCTCCTTCTCGCGGGCCACGCGCAGAGAGTCCATCATCTTGTTGAATTGGCCGGCCAGACTGCCGATTTCGTCGTCGCGGCCAGGCAGCACCGCGCGGGTCAAATCACCCTGAGCCACGGCGTCGATGGCTTCGATCAGGCGACGCAGCGGATTTACCACGCGTCGGCGCAAGGTCAGATACAGAAGAATGCCGAAGGCGAGAATGCCGAGGACGAGAAAGGGAAGCAGGCGCCAGCCGGTGCCCATGACCTCGGCCGTGATGAAGCTGCTGTCACAGACCAGGCCCAAGAAGGCGCTGATTTGGCGATCCGGCGCACCGGACTCGGAGTTGTGCAGGGGAATGGCCATGGCGTAGAAGAGCGGCATGCCGGCCGGCTCGAAGAGTTGGCCCACCGGCGCGTCGAGCCGGCTCGCCTGTTCGACCAATCCGGCCCAGAAGTTGTTGGGCCGCTGGGTGCCCCAGGCGATGGTTTCCAGGCGAAACTGGCCTAGGCGCGTGTTGGCCGAAGCCACGCGGGCAGACAGGAGCGGTCCTGCCTCGGCGGGCGACAGAGGCTCGACCCCGGCTGCCAGCGCATCCGCCATGGCGTGTGCTTCGTTGTCCAACCGGCGTACCTGGTCGGCGCGTAATACGGCGAGCACGGCCCAGATCGCGCAAGCGAGCGCGGCTGTCATGAGCAGCGTGGTGACGATGGCGACACGCGGTCCGAGCTTCATTGCAAACGTCAATTATAGTACGGTTCGCTTTTCTCAACCTGGGAGGTATCTCCATGCGTCGAACGCCAAGTTTCCTGCTCTTCCTGACGATCGCTTCCGTTCTTGCGCCTGCGGTGGCTTTGGCCCAAATCAACCCAACTCCCGAGCCGACCTCGCGAGCTACGGTGACCGGCGCCAGGAGCGGCAGCGGCCGCGGCTTCGGGCTGGGCGCGGTAGCGTTCTATCAGCCGGAGACAGGTACTGTCTCCAACACAGTCCCGAACCTCCTGCTGACCTGGGGAAACGCAGGTGGCCAATTCCACCTCGAGGGGCTTTTCGGCTTGTATCACAAGAATGGCACTGACTTCGACCTGGCGGCGCGAGGCTGGTACCACGTGCATGCGACTTCTTCGGCCGACTTCTCGCTGGGGGCCGGGCTGGGGTTCACAAGAAGGAGAAACGACCCCACTGTGACCACCGCTCAGTGGGATTTTGAGATGGAACTCGGCGCGCAGGTTAGGGCGTTCATCGTGTCCAACGTGGCGCTACTGGGATCGCTGGGTCTGGGTCTCTACATTCCGGATACGGGGCCAACCGTAGTCAACATTTCCGGCAACCTCACCGGCACCGTCGGCCTCGCATACTACTTTCAGTGATGAAAGACCAGCGCAGCGCTGACGAGCCAGATTTCGTAGTTGTCCGCGGCGCGCGCGAGCACAATCTCGACATCGACGAGCTGGCCGTCCCCAAGCGCCAGCTCGTGGTGTTCACCGGGGTGTCAGGCTCGGGAAAATCGTCGCTGGCCTTTGACACCCTGTACGCCGAGGGGCAGCGGCGCTACGTCGAATCGCTTTCCTCCTACGCGCGCCAGTTTCTCGGTCAGCTGGAAAAGCCCAAGTACGACCAGATCCGCGGGCTGTCGCCCACCATCGCCATCGAGCAGAAGTCGGCGTCGTCCAACCCGCGCTCCACCGTGGGCACCGTCACCGAGATCTACGATTACCTGCGCGTGCTCTACGCGCGGGCCGGCGAGCAGCGCTGCCACCTGTGCGGGGGCGAAGTGGCGGCGCGTTCCGCGGCTGAGATCGTCGAGGAATTGCTGGCCCTGCCTGCGAAGAAGCGCGTGACCCTGCTGGCGCCCAAGGCCGCCAATCGCAAGGGCGAGTTTCGCGAGATGTTCGAGGAGGCGCGTAAGGCCGGGTTCGCGCGCGCCCGCGTGGACGGCGTGGTGCAACGCCTGGAAGAACTGAAGGCTCTGGACAAGAAGAAGCGGCACACGGTGGAGGTGGTGGTGGACCGGCTGGCCGTGGAAAGCAGCCAGCGCGCCCGGCTCAACGATTCGGTCGAGACTGCCTTGCGCGCCGGCAGCGGAACCGTGCTGGTCGAGGTCGAGGGCGAAGATCAGGTGCGCGCCTACAGCGAGGAGCGCGCCTGCCCGAACTGCGGCGTGGGCTTGCCCGAGCTGTCGCCGCCGTCGTTTTCCTTCAATAGCCCGCTCGGCATGTGCGTGGATTGCAACGGCCTGGGCTCCAAGCTGGAAGTCGATCCCGACCTGGTGGTGCCCAACCCGAACCTGTCTCTGCTCCAGGGCGCCATCGAGCCCTGGGGCGAGCGCCTGGCCCGCGATGATGGCTGGACCTCGCGCATCGTCGAGGCCCTGCGGCGCGAATTCGGCATCCCGCTCGACAAGCCGTGGAAGCTGCTCACCCCGCGCCAGCGCGAGATCGTGCTCTTCGGAACCGGCGAGAAGCGTGTCCAGGTAAGCTGGTCCAGCCGCCATGGCACGGGCTCGTGGGCCATGCGCTTCGAAGGCGTGGCCAACAACATCCGGCGCCGCCTGACGGACACGCACTCGGAGATGATGCGGCAGTGGCTGGGACGCTACTTTCGCGAACAGCCTTGCCGCGCGTGCAAGGGCCAGCGCCTGCGACCCGAATCGCGCGCCGTGTACCTGGCAGGCAAGAGCATCGTGGACGTGACCGCCATGACCGTGGGTGAGGCGGCCCAGCACTGCGCGACCATGCCGCTGAAGGGGGCGCGCGCGCAGATCGCGGAAGAAATACTAAAAGAGGTGCGCACGCGCCTGGGCTTCCTGCTCAACGTGGGGCTCGACTACCTCACGCTCGACCGCGTGGCTTCGTCACTGTCGGGCGGCGAGGCGCAGCGGATCCGGCTGGCTTCGCAGCTCGGCTCTGAGCTGTCAGGCGTGATGTACGTGCTCGACGAACCATCCATCGGCCTGCACCAACGCGACAATCTGCGCCTCATCGCCACGCTTCGCCGGCTGCGCGATCTGGGTAACACGGTCATCGTGGTCGAGCACGATGCGGAAACCATCCAGTCCGCTGACCACGTGGTCGACTTCGGGCCAGGCGCGGGCCGGCTGGGCGGGCGCGTGGTGGCGGCCGGTCCGCCCGAGGAGTTGCGCGCCAATCCGACCTCGCTCACTGGCCGCTACCTGGCCGGGCTGGAGCGCATCGAGATCCCGGCGCGCCGTCGGCCGCCCTCAGGCTTCATCACCTTGCGGGGCGCGCGCGAGCACAACCTCAAGGACGTGACCGCCAAGATTCCGCTGGGAGTGCTGGTGGCGGTGACGGGAGTGTCAGGCGCGGGCAAGTCGTCGCTCATCAACGGCACCTTGCACCCGGCGCTGCGGCGCAAGTTGCTTGGTGGATTCGATCCAGTGGGCGCGTTCACGGCGCTGGAAGGCATTGATGCCATCGACAAGGTGGTCGACATCGACCAGAAGCCCATCGGCCGCACGCCGCGATCCAACCCAGCGACCTACACCAAGGCGTTCGACTTCATCCGCGAGATCTACGCCATGACCCCCGAAGCCAAGGTCTCTGGCTTCGGCCGTGGACGTTTTTCCTTCAATGTGAAGGGCGGCCGTTGCGAGGCCTGCGAGGGAGACGGCGTGCGCACGGTGGAGATGCACTTTCTCGCCGACGTGCACGTGACCTGCGAGGTGTGCCGCGGCCGCCGCTACAACGAAGCCACGTTGCGGGTGAAGTGGAAGGATCTCGACATCGCGCAGATGCTGGACAAGACCGTGGCCGAGGCGCTGCAACTCTTCGAGCACCACCGCGGCCTATCGCACATTTTGAAGACCTTGGACGACGTGGGCCTGGGCTACATCGCGCTCGGGCAGTCGGCGACCACCTTGTCAGGCGGCGAGGCGCAGCGGGTGAAGCTGTCGCGCGAACTGGCCAAGCGGGGCACCGGCCGCACGCTCTACGTTCTCGACGAGCCCACCACCGGCCTGCACTTCGACGACGTCAAGCGCCTGCTGGCCGTGCTGGGCCGCTTGGTCGACGCGGGCAACACCGTGCTGGTCATCGAGCACAACCTCGACGTGATCAAGACCGCGGACTACGTGATCGATCTGGGTCCCGAGGGCGGCGCCCAAGGCGGCGAGATCATCGCCGCCGGCACCCCCGAAGAAGTCGCCGCCGAGCCGCGTTCCTACACCGGCAAGTTCCTCGCCGACATCCTTCGCGGCACCCGTCGCGGGAACAGAAGCGAGAGGTAGCAGCCGACTGACTCACCCGGTTCCGCCGTCGGCGTGTCCGTTCGGACAGATGGATTCCAGGGGCTGACAGGTGCCGGCGATGCACAAGAGGTACCCGTTGCACGGGTGGTTGCTGTCGCATGTATCTCCCTCTGCTCCCGATGGGGTTGGCACTACGCATGTCCCGAGGTAGCAGACTGCAGGCGCAAGGCAAGGGGGCAGGGCGGTCCAGCCCGAGTCGTCGCACTGCTCTCCCACTGTCGCGCGCGGCAAGCAGGTGAGGCCGCCGTCGCCGGCTCTGCAGTATGAGTTGGCGTCGCACTGCAGACCGGCGCCGCAGTCCCCCGCGGCGATGCAGATCCAGCCCGCAGCGGCCGAGCAGGTAGCACCGGCCGCACATATCTGGGGGTAGGCAGAGCAGGGCTGACCAGGGGCCGGAGGGGCGGTACAGGTGCCCTGGTACGTGATGAAGGGCCCGAGGCACTGGAGATCGCCTTCGCAGCCGACAGCGGGCGTGGCTCTCAGGTTGCAGGGTTCACCTTCCTTGGCGTACATGATCGTGTGCGCGTCGGTGCAAAGCCCGGTGCCTAGGTTGCAGAAACTTCCGGCCTGGCAATAGGAAGCGCCGACACCGCACGCGCCGCCCAGCGGGGTCTCGCGCTGGCAGGTCGAGCACAGCGTGCTATTGCTCGGGCATGCGTTGCTCTGACACTGGCTCGCGTAGGCGCATGGGGCTCCCGCGGGGCCGTTGCCGCCTGCCAGGCAGGCTGGAGCAAGGTTTAGGGCGATGTCGGTGCACGTCAGCGCGGAGAGCGTGCTGATGCAGGCGGTGACGTTGGGCACGGTGCGGTTCGAGTCCGCGTTGAAGTAATAGTCCGGGCAGGCGCTAGCGGGACCGAGGTAGTCTTGCACCGGGGTTCCGTTGCATAGAGCGCGGCGTTCCGCCAGCGCCGTGATGGCGGCACGGCAAGCCTCCAAGGGCGTCATCGCGACAGCAGTGTCTCTGGCGTCGGTCGCGCTCGTGCCGCCGGCGGCGCTAGCGCCGGCGCTGGCGCTAGCACCGCCGGGCGAGTTGCCACCGCCGGTTGCGCTGTTTCCGCCGGTCGCGCTACCTCCGGGCGCATCCACGCCAGTCCCGCCGATGCTGCCGGTCACGGCTCCGTCAAAGGCGACCGCACCACCTCCGCCGCTGCCGGCGGCACCATCAGCCCGATTCGCCAAGATGCCACCCGAATGACAGGCAGACGCCGCGAGGCTCACAAGAAGAACAGAAAACAAATAGGCCAACCGAAAGCGCATGGTCGGATGATACACGCATCCCGCCTCACCAGGCGATCGAGGCGCTGGGCCGCTCGGCGGAACTCGGCTAGAGTCGATGAAGACAAGTTCCGCGGACGGAGGTTGAGCTATGGCCGACCAGAGCGTGAAGTACTACGTTGCAGTCAGTGAAACCATTGAGGTGCACGAGCGGCTGTCCGGAAAAGTCAAGAATGCCAGAAAGACGGGGAAGAAGAAGATCCGGGCGGAGTTCGTGACTGGCCACGATCTTCATCGTGCGACTGGGCGCTGGAACAAACTTGACCGCGACATTGACCACGAGAATGACCGTTACCGGGAAGAGATCGTGGATCCCCTGACTGGAGGTGTGATTCGATCTGTGGACGAACTGCTGAGCGGGCATCAGGGACACGGATCTGCAAAGAAACGGAAATGAATGCGCAGCGATGAGCCGGTTCAGCCCGAGAGCGCCGCAAGACCCGCCGTTGGCCGACGCTTTCACGCCGCCCCTGAACGCCAAGTCCTTCACCTTTGTCAGCCGGCCGACAAGCCGGAGCGTATGGCGCAGCCGCGCCGAGAACCGGCCCGGAACGTACTTCGGTACGTGAGGACCGGAAGTGCAGGCGCGGCAAGCCAGACGCCCGGATCGTCGGCCGTCGGCAAATCGAAGGGACAATGTCACTCTAAGAACAAATGGCTTCCCGTTGGAGTCCGGCTATAAGCCGGGTTCTGTACCCGCGTCCGTTGCCTCGCGCGGGCGATGGTCATTCCTCTAGGCCGCCCGTTGCCGAGCGGCTCGTGCGACCAACTTGGAACCTGGTGTCGACGCGGGCCACGTCGGCGGGGAAACCCCGCGGCTCCGATTCGGTCTTGCTCCAGGTGGGGTTTGCCATGCCCCTCCCGTCACCGGGAGAGCGGTGTGCTCTTACCACGCCGTTTCACCCTTGCCTGACCACGCGGTTGCCCGCGCGCCCCGGCGGTTTGTTTTCTGTTGCACTTTCCTTCGAGTCATCTCGACTGGCCGTTAACCAGCACCCTGCCCATGGAGCCCGGACTTTCCTCGACGGCGACGAGCGCCGGCGCGACCATCCACCGAACTCCAGCGGGAAGCCGACCCGAGTATAGCGCGCCTGCGGGTGGTGCCTGCGCCTATTCTGCCGCGGGCGTGGAGGACTCATCTTTCATGATCTCCTCCCAGTAAATGATGCGGTGGCAGTAGGGGCAGGTTTCCAGCGTATTTCCCCGTTGCAGGGTGTTGTACAGCTGGGGCGGAACGTTCATGTTGCAGCCCAGGCAGGTGCCGTTGCGAACCGTGGCCACGGCCAGGCCGCGGCGCATGCGGATGGCGCCATAGCGCTTGAGATAGTCAGGGCGAATGCCGGCTGCGACTTTGTTCCGCGTGACCTGCAGGGCGTCGATCTTCTTCTGCACCTCGGCCATCTTGGTGTGGGCGATTTCGCCGTCCTTCTCGATCGAACTGCGCAGGCCCTTGAGCTCCTCGGCGCGATCAGCGAGAAGCTTCTCCTTGGCTTGGATGGCTTCGACCAGCTTTGCGACCTCGGCCTCGCGCGTCTGTGCGCTCTCGCGGGTCTGCTCGATTTCGCGCTGGGCGGCGACGTATTCCTTGGAATTCTTGGCCAGCGATAGCTTGTGCTTGGCGCCGCTGACGGTGGCTTCTTCGGTCTGAA
>Ga0265316_10001462_pt1 | contig 25314 bp, 15 predicted proteins | sample 4522metaG_FD_202092 | JGI IMG/M metagenome (GOLD analysis project Ga0265316, IMG submission 202092) | Rhizosphere microbial communities from Carex aquatilis grown in University of Washington, Seatle, WA, United States - 4-5-22 metaG | ecosystem: Host-associated > Plants > Roots > Rhizosphere >... | reverse complement strand
CTCTGGAGTTGATTTTTGGCGAACAGATGGACGCTTTGATTCTCTCAACCGGCACAACTCTTCACGGACTCCGCACTATCCTGCTCGAAAGCCGCTAGTTTCGTTGGTTCGATGGTCTCGATGGAGGAATTCACAATGTCACTGCGAACGTTTCTACTTCTGGCCTTACTGGTTCTTCCCGCTGCAGGAAGGGCTGAACGGCCGCTCCCCCTCGTCCACGATGGCGTCGTATTGGAGGGTCCCGGCGAATTTCGCCACGATGGCGAACTTTTCATTGAAGGAAAAGTTGTACTTAGGAAGATGACTCTTCATCTTCACGGGCCGATTCGGGTGGCAGCAGGTGCCACCCTGGAGTTGGACGGTGTGCATCTCGTCGTCTCTGATCCGGATGGAGCGCCGAACGGCACAAGCGGCCTTCGCTGCGAGGGCCCGGCCCACCTGGTTGTCCGCCGCTCGACGATGGTCCCGGCGGGCAGCGCTCACCCGATGTGGCTCTTGCAGGGTGACCTTGAAGTGGATGACTTTGCTACCTCTAACTCGGAGTTCCATTTGAACAGGGTGGAGGCGCAGCTTAACCAGCTGAAGATCTTCGAACTCGAAATCTCGCACCAGAGCCGGGTTACAGCCCGCGGCCTGGACCTGGTCTTCCTGTCTACTCATAGCAGCGACGATGACCATCTGCGATTCGAAGGAATTCCGGTAGATCGAACCTTCTCGCGAAACCTTGACCTGGGGTCGGGGGCCCGCGTGCAACTGACGGATTCCCGACTGCAGATCTTTCTGCTGTACGTGGAAGGGCACGCCGAAGCCAGCCTGGCTGACATGGATCGAGTGCAATTGGCGATTTCGCCGCAGTGCAGCGGGAAGTTGAGCCTGCCAAAAGGACGACTGGGATCTGCGGCCAATCCTTCTGCTTTTCCTGATAGAAAAGCCTCGGACTGCCCATTTCGCATCAGTTTGGAGAACGTAAATGTCGATACCTGGGACGTGTATGCGGGTGGGCACGCAAGCTTGACTCTTTACGATTCGCAGATCGATGAGCTTGGTGCCAGCGACCACGCAACGATTGTAGTGAACCATTCGAATCTATACGCAGACTGGCTGGCCATCGCGGGGGACGCGAGCGTGACGGTGGAGGACTCCACAGTCGGCGCGCTCACCCTGGCCAAAGAACGCCCAGACCTTGCGACCAGCCAGATTCACGTTTCTGACCGTGGCCGCGCCAGCTTTTCACGGGTCCGATTCGACTGCGGAATCGTCGCGGATGATGACGCCACAGTCTCAATAATCCATGCGGTGACGCCACCGAGGTACATACGGCACACCGGAAATTCCGTGATTCGAACGGACGGTGAGACAAATCCGGCGTTACGTTGAATTGAGTGCCGAAGCACCGATGGCGTTATTCCTTCGCTATTGTATGAACCGGTAGCGCTCGATCGTCTCTTCGTTCAGCGAGACTCCCAAACCCGGCGCCTGCGGCACTCGCACGCAGCCATCCTGCTCGACTGGAAAGTGCTCCCGGGTTGTGCTCCAGCGCAGCGGAGAGTGGCTCAGCGAAAACTCCAGCGGCTCCACGTTGGGCTGCGCAGCCAGAAAGTGAAGATTGGCGGCGATTTCGATATTGGTTTTGTAGCCGTGTGTAATTACGCGCTTGCCGCGCGCGTAAGCCGCGTCTGCAATCTGTAGTATGCCGGTGAATCCGCCCACCTGCGAGATGTCCGGCTGGCAGATGCCGGCCCCGCCGCTATCCATCATTTCAATGAACTCACGCACGTGGGTCAGACCCAGATCGCCCACCCCTATGGTCAAGCCATGTCGGCTCATCTCCAGGTGTCCCTCCACATCGTCCAGGGGTAGCGGTGCTTCAAGAAACCAGATGCCCACGTCCCTAAAAATAGGGTAGAGGCGCAGGCCTTCGGCGGCTGTTCGATAGGAGAGCGCCGCATCAACAATCAGATGCGCATCGTCGCCGGCTTGCGCTCGGGCAGCGGCAAGCAATCGCCCGGTCAAAGCAATGTTGTCCAGCCACCAGGGGTCGGCGGCGAACTTGAAGTTGCGCAGGTTCTTGGCCTGACCTTCCGCTACCTGTGCGCGAACCTCCTCGGGCGTCTGCGCCATGGGATAGATGGTGCCGTAGGCAGGCAGTCGGTCGCGCTTGGCCCCTCCCAGCAACTCATGCACTGGTTTGCTCTCGATCTTGCCGCGCAGGTCCCACAACGCCAGATCGACTCCTCCGATGGCGTGCATTGCCAGGCCACGCCGTCCGACATAGTCGGTGGATTCGTACATGCGATGCCACAGATCTACGGGATCTGAGGGGTCGGCGCCCACCAGCACGGCAGAGAGCGAACGTGCGTGGTTATGCGCCGAGGGACCGCGCACAATCGCCTGAATGGCCGGAGCCATGGACTCCGTTTCGCCAATGCCCATTAGCCCACTGTCGGTGCGCACCACCAGGACGCAATCGTCATAGGAGCCATCGAACAACTCAATCAGCGGGTCTTCCGCGCGCAGGTGAATAGCTTCAACGGCAGTGATCTTCATGGCAGTTCCCCCAGAGTCCGACGGGGCGATGATAAAACCCAGCCGCTGCACCTTGTAAGGACCACACCGTCAGAACAAAAGAATGAACCGCAAAACAGGAGCTGTGGGCCGTGGCAGCCATTGCCCGTTGCTCCGTCAGGCCGATATGCTCGGCCAAGAGATTTGAAGGCGGTACACGTGATGGAAAAAGGCGGATTCAGAAAACTGCCGGCGTGGCTGTTCTGGTCGCTGGCGAGCATCGTGCTCTGGGGCACCTGGGGGCTGGTGTCGAAGGTGGCTTCGACGGGCATGGATGCGTATGTGAACCAGTTGCTCTACACTGTCGGCCTGGCGCCTCTCATGATCTTCGTTGCATGGTCGGTGCACAAGGAGAACGCCGGCGAAAGACGCGATAGGCGGGCCTCGGGTATCTTCTGGGCCTTTTTCACCGGAATCCTCGGAGGCGTTGGCAACCTCGCCTTCTTCCAGGCCCTTGTAGTAGGTGGCAAGGCATCGGTGGTGGCACCGGTCACGGCCTTGTTTCCAATGGTCACGGTCCTGTTGGCCTTGATCGTTTTGAAGGAACGCCTCGGCCGTGTGCAATGGGTCGGCCTGACGCTGGCATTCGTGGCGATCTATCTGCTTAGCGCATGATTCCTGAGGAGAAAACAGCATGCATGCATGGTTAGCATTTGCCATCCTGGCACTGACGCTCTGGGGAGTGACAGGCGTAACTCAAAAGCTGTCGACCAACCGGATTTCCAGCGAGCGCTCTTTCCTCTGGTTCTGCTGGGCCATGGTGGCCTTGTCTGCGGCCGTGCTGCTGGTAGCGCGCCCTCACTGGGGATTGGGAACAGTGGTTGTACTGTGCGCCATTGCCGGCGGCGCTCTGAACGGCCTCGGAGCCTGGACCAGCTTTCGCGCCCTTGAATCGGGCGGCAAAGCTTCCATTGTCATCTCGCTTATCTCGCTCTACCCGCTGCTGACGGTGATTTTAGCGGTTCTGCTGTTGGGCGAGCGGCTCACCTGGATGCAGTCGGCAGGCGCATGCACGGCGATTACAGCCGCGATCCTGCTGTCACTGGAGGGAGAACCGAAGAAGGCGGCTTGATTCGGCGGCAAGGTTGCGCAACTCTCTAATTTTCGTCGCCCGGCAGGATCCGCCCATCTTCTTCGACGCCGCCGATGGACCGCAGCCCTTCCTGCACCGAGAACAGTACGGTTGTCTCAAGGCTCTTGCCGGGAGCCAGGCGGCGCGCCCGTCCGCTGTCGATCATGGATTGCATCTTGTAAGGGTAGCCGGTGGCCGGTTCCAGAACCACCACATTCAAATCGCGCCAACCGCCGTAGGTGGCGAACAACCAGCAACTGGAGAAGACCTCGGGATCGAAACGTAAGGCCGAAGCCAGACCGCTGGCGCGATTAGTAACGCCGCACCAGCCCGAAACAAATCCGGTGCCATAGAAGAAATGCGTCGCCCGCGAGGACACATCTGGAACCTGGCGCAGGTCCAGCACCATGTCGTTCAGCGGTGCGTAAGGCCAGGGGAAGATCGGCGGCGCCCCTTCCAATGTGCCGGGGAACTCCAGTTCAGGCATGACCGCCATGGGCGGAAAATCGATACGATGCTCCGCTGAGACGGAAAAAGCAGGATGCAGCTTCCACAGAAACGGAAATGTACCAGCGCCCTGGTTGGTGAATCGATAGCGGACTTCGAGGCTCGCGCTTTCCGGCCTCAATAGCAATGTCTTCTCCACCAGAAAGTTGCTGATCGGCGTGATGAAGCGAAGACGCACTCCCACCGAGCCCTCATCCGGACCAGGTTCTGCATGCCATTCGCCAGTCCACAATTCACCGTGATCGGGCAGCGCTTTGCCCTCCACAGTCGCTGCTTCGTCGTTTGGAAACAGTTCATCCCAGCCACCGCTCCAAACGTCGTCATACCCGGCGTGGAGATGCTGCAGTACCGGCGGCACGGTGGGGTTATTCCACAAAAGATCCGCTTCCATTGGCTTATAGGTGATTTGCCAAATCTTGCCACCGGCCTCGGGAAGGACCACGACCCGCAGGTAGCGGCTTTCGAGCAGGATAGTGCGGAGTCCGTGAAGAGTTGTGCCGGTTGAGAGAATCAAAGCGTCCATCTGTTCGCCAAAAATCAACTCCAGAGTACTGGTGGCAGAGCATGCAACGAGAGAGGAAACCGCTGGATTATGAAGGATTAATTCGTTTTTTCGGCTGGCGACGGGCATCGGCGAGGTCAGCAAACAAATGCAAGGTACCCACCACGGGGTTCCCAACCGAAAATCGCGAATCTATCTATAGGATTCAGAAAGGTTTACGAGATTCAAACACTTCGTCTAAATCCAAAACATCAATGATTGCAAACGGCTTCTTCGGTTCAGGACCAAGTCATCAGAGGTTCAAATCCTCTCTCCGCAGCATTCAAGTCTTTGAATGCTATGCCGGGACCCGAGCAGGCTGCCGCTGCGGCGGACGGAACCAACGCGCACTCCCAATCTCTGCTGGTTTGATCTGATGTGGCGACGCGTTCTTCATAAGTCGTATCGAATTCACCCAAGCATCACAGGGGCAGTATCAAATCGCAGTACGAGCGTTCTCCCCGGTTCCAGATTCGAAGGCGCCCCAGCGTTTCGGCTGGCTGGCATAGGCACGCGGGGTGCAGTGCATGTACTTCTTGAAGACTGAAGCGAAATACGCCGGATTGCAGAAGCCGCAACGGTCGGCCACCTCCGCTACATGCAGTCGCGGGTCGAGCAACAAACGCTTGCCCATCTCCAGCTTCTGCCGGATGAGATAGTCCTCCAAGGTGTGCCCGGTTGTCCGGCTATATACCCGACCCAGATGCCCGGCCGAGAGCTGCAGATCCCGAGCAAGGCTCTGTATCGTTACTTTTTCCGGGCCCATTTCACGCACGAGTCGATGTGTCTCACTTACGATCTTCTGCTCTCGCTGGCTAAAGAGCTGTACAACCTGCCGGCACAAACTTTCTACAAATGCACGAAAGGCTTCGGCCATGGCAAAGGAGCTGGAGGAATTCATAATGATCTGCGTGGCGTGGTCCTTAGCCGCATTTACTGACTCGGGACTGGCGCCAAGCGAGGCCGACTCACGCGCCAGATGCTCGCAAGCCCAAGTCAAAAGTCCGCGCGCCTGCTGCAGTTGCGCTACGGTGGCGGCTACCGGAGCCGCGGCCGCCAAAAACTCCCGCAACGATGTGGTGATTGCGGCCGGGTCCGCGGCCTGCAACGCTCTCAGCACCAGTCCCAGCGCCTGGGCGGGCCGCTGCTGCCGCTCCGGCAGCGCTTCAAACCAGTTCAGGGTGGAGTGGCCCGAGTCGAGTGCCGAAACCGCCTCATGATACGCACGTAGCAGCTCGGTGGATTGTTGGTGCAGGCCGCTGATGCCGATCCGGGGCATCAGTAAGCCTTGCGAGCGTGCAATGCGCAACAGTGTCTGTCCCATTTCATCCAACAGCAGCCGCTCGTGGCTCGGCGTACGCGATTTCTGCGTGGTGAAGATGCACATCTCTGCCGGCGTCAACACCGTAGCCAAAGTGTTCGGCCAACTCCTGCACCGGTCCTCAATCATGTGCGCCACACGTATCCGCGTCAGTTGAGTGCCGATGACCCCCGCCGAGGGCAGCTCGTTTGCGCGCAGAGCCGGGACCGCCTCCGCCGCATCTTCCATAGCGTCCTGCAAGCGTAACACCAACACACGGTCGGGGAATCGCTCCAGCCCCACGTTGCGAGCCAGCGAGCGGAGAGCTTCAGGATTGCCAGCAGCCCCGTTGCCCACGTGCCCTGACAGCAGCATTTCGGCAAGTTCGCGCCGGTCCAAGGCCATCTCGCGCTCTCTCATCTGCTGGAACTTGCTCATGATCTCCAGCCGCTTCCAGGCATTACCCAGGTAGCGCGCAAACACTTCCATTATTCGCACCCTTTCGGCCAGTTGCGCCGTAGTTACAACCGGTACGCAATAGTAAGCCTCCTCAAGTTGCGTCATGTCGATATGCGGCTGCCCTTCCAGAGCATCCCTGACGAAGGCAAACCCCTCGGGCGTGGGCGGAGCAGTCAGCACCTGCCCGCTGAACAGCGTGCCCAAGTACCGTCCCTCACAAGTCACGGGCACAACGATGTCGGTCAGGCCCACATGGCAGGGATAGACCTGGCTGCGGCCGGTTGCGCGGCATCGTTCCTTGGCCGGCTTGTCGCTGCGCGTACAGGTCTGCTCTTCGTAGGCGCCAAAGCCGTGCACCAGGTCGCAGAAATGCGTACTGGGACCGGAAGAGGAGCGTCCAGGCGTTTCTGCCCCGGCGGGTTGCAATTGGACCAGAGCGTCGCCGGTGTCGAAGCGTGGCCGCTGCGCGGGATCGAACAGTTCCAGATCTTCGGCCCACATCAATTCAACGTTACGGATAGGGCTGGAACTGTTGAGAAGGACGAGGAAATACTTGAACAGTTCGAGGTCTTTCTTGAATTCCTGCTTCAACGTCTCGCTAAGATCTTCCTTTTGTCGTTTCATGGCGGGCCGCCTCCACACCATCTACCTTGGCGTAGCCATCTTAATCTTTGGACTGCGGGCTGGAATAGTGAAAAATCGGCACGATCTATCACTTTATTGCGATCTTTCTTCGCAATTTTGATATGCCGTCGCCTGCTCGAGCCTTCCTCAGGGGTGAGCGCGGATGGTCAGGCCTCCATCGATCAGGAGGTCGGTGCCGGTGATAAAAGCGGAACTATCGGAAGCGAGAAACAATGTTGCCTCGGCAACGTCGCACGGCAAGCCGCGACGCCCGACCGGGTGCAGCGCTCTGGTCTGCTCGGCCAATTCTTCAGGGTTGGGAGAACTCTTCAGATATTCCTCCCATAAGCGTGTATCGATGTAGCCCGGAGAAATGCAGTTCACGCGAATATGGCGATGGGCAAGCTCAAGTGCGCAGTTGCGCGTCAACGCGACCAGTCCGGCCTTCGAGCAGGCGTAGGGGATACAGCCGGGGAAGGCATGGGTAGCATGAATCGAACCGATATTCACGATCGCTCCGCCTGACTCAGGGAAGAAGGGAAGGGTGGCCTGTGTGAGCAGGAAGGCGCCACGCAGATTCACATCAAGAATAAGATCCCAATCCTCGGCCGTCAGCTTCTCGATCGTCTTGTCCATCTCGATTCCAGCGTTGTTGACGAGAATGTCGACTTTGGAATGGAATTTGGACAGGCAGCTCAATGCATTCTGGATCTGTTGGGGATGGCGTAGATCAGAGGAGATGTAGCGCACGGGCAGGCCGGGAAGCTGCCGGGTAAGTTCAGCGGCAGTGGCGTTTCCCTGAACGCTGTCGCGGCCGAGAATGAAAACGCATGCGCCCTCGCGCTGAAACACCTCAGCAATAGCGCGTCCAATACCAAGGGTACCGCCGCTAATCAGTGCCACTCGTCCGGCCAGCCGATTTGACAAAATCACTCCTTCATTGCTCAATGTTCCCCGCCCTTCCCGTGGAAAGAGGAACTCCTTGCTCTCTCTCTTCCCCTCGCTTTTTACTCAAGTCCGCCGACCCGCAGGGCCGACGCGCACCATGCGCATGCAATTTTCCGGCAATAGCGCGCCCAATGCCTTGCGCAACCCTGGTAACTACGGCTACCTTTCCAGCAAACCCGTCGTTCATTCCGGGTTCTCCCATGCGCAGGTGGCTCCAGGCTTCACCGTTCTGTGGTTCCATCTTCAAGAAAAACAAGTTCGGAACTTAACGGATTCTGCAAATGAACTTCCATCCCCTGCCCCATGAGGTCTTTGCCCGTTGCCTCTCTGTCTGGCGCGCTGGCATCCTCGAAGTGCAGACGGTAGCGCTTTCCGGGATCGAGAGCGGCCAGCACAAACCGGTGTTCCGCCTGGTCCGCAATTGTTCCACGAAAGGCAAAGACCACGCCCTTGCCGCGCGCCGGATCCCAGTATTCGATGCCGTCCCATAGCACGCCATCCGGCCGCGGCGAGACGTGATAAAGCTTTGCATCGCGGATGAGGGGCCGTAATTGCCGCTTGTAAAGAGCGATTGCCTGCCGCGCGGCATCGTGCTGCTCAGAGGTCCAGGCGGATGTGTCCATCATGATGGTGAGCCAGCCCATCATGCCGCTACGCAACATGTAGCGGAAGTTCTCCAGCCGAGGCGCAGGCCACTTCTCCACATAGCTTTCAAGCATTGCCGTGGGCAGTAGGTAGCTGGTGTCGTAGAAGGCGCGGCGGTTCGACAATGGGTCGTAGGTATCAGTGATGGAGAAGTAGTCGCCATGAGCCGCCGTGCCGAAATCGACCATCCGCCCGCCGTCGTTGCAAATCTCAAAGAGCAGGCCGGGATGTTCGCTGCGCGTATGCGCGTAAATGTCATAATAGGCGCGCACTGCGTGGTAGCTCACATCAGTGGAGTTGGATGCGGTCACAAAGTCAGAGCCCCACTCGTGCGTTACGTTCATTGTGCTTTGGTTAGGAGGCGCATGGGGATGGTCGTCGCGCACGCAACCTTGCGCAACCAGGTAGCCATCGTGTTCCAGCATGTCCAGATGGTAGTCGTCGACAATGCGCTTGACCTCTTTGCGGAAGTAATCGTGAGCCTCGGGAACGCCAAGATCGGCCGTCTGGCCCTTGAACTCCTCCGGCTTCCAATCGGGTGACACATCGGCCACCATCCAGTCGCGGACCTTGGGATCACGCACGTTGAGGGCGCCGGGCGCGGTGTCGAGCGCAGCCTGGGTCCAATCCACCCAGATGCCAAAGCGCAGGCCCTGCCTATGGGCAGCGTCCGCGATCGACGCAAGACCATTAGGAAACTTTCGCGGGTCAGGATACCAATCGCCAACGCCGCGGAACCAGCCGGCATCGATGTGAAACATCTCCAAGCCCAGTTCCTTCGATTCGCCAATCATGCGCAGCGCCAGCGTCTCGTCCACCGCCATGCCGCTGCCCCAGCTGTTGTTCACCGTCAGCGGATAATGCGGGTCCTTCCACGTAAGAGGGTTACCAAGCACCGCACGTACCCATGGGCGAAGTTGATTGCCCGCACCGTCCGGGCCGCCTGACAATGCTCCCAGGAAGACAGTGGGCGATTCAAAGCTGCCGCCAGGTGCAAGGCGGGTGCGAAATGGACCGGGATCCGGATTCAGGCCGAGCACGGTTTTCAAACTGCTGCCGCTACGCTCCAGCATGATGCGGGTCCTTCCACTGAACTCGATGCCGGCATACCAGCCGGCGCGCGCGCCTTCAGGCGAGAAGACGATCTCCGCCGGGATGATTTCGCGCGCTTCGTCCTGCTTTGGGTTTGCATATGTGGAGGATTTGCCGGTCCAGCGATAGCCGTCGGTTATTTTCTCCAGATGGGTGCCCTCTGCGGAAGGGCTGCCCGCGCCCTTTTCGATGTAGAAGTTATGCAATTCAGTGCTGGCCGGCACCTGCCATTCGAGGTGCAACGAGTCCACCATGGGCAGCCAGACCTCGCGGTCGCCCAGGTTCTCGATTGTGATGCGATGTTCCACTGGTCCAAAGCCGGCGCGCGCTTCCCATTGCCACCGGGCACGGAGATGCGGCTGCGCGGACTCGTAGACGAAAATCACTTGATGGTTGTCGGCGCTGCCGAGTTGCGGATTGAGGCGCCAGATTACGGGAACGCTCGTACCGTTGACCTCTACAGTTGCCGGTAGCGCTTCCTGCTGCTCGTTACGCCACGAGGCGCCGGTGGGGCTCGATAGGCCCACGAGCTTCGGCGCATCCTGGCCCGCGTATACGCGCAGGCGTACATCAGACGTGGCCAACGTGGCGGAATGCGGCGAATACTCCGCCTGTGCCCAAGGGGGAAGGGCAGCGAGGACAACTAGGGCCGCCAAACACAACTTTCGCCTGTAGCTTGTTTTAATCACTTCACCCGTTTCTTGCTGCACCTTTTTCCTCCCATCGTAACCATTCCTGCATTCAACAACAGTGTGTAAGGCGGCTGCCTCAGGACGTGATCTCGACCAGAACGCACAAGTCCAAACCGGGTACCGTGACCTGCCCCGCAAACACTTTGTCTGACAATAAATCGCGATGTTCTCCCCGGAGTCTCACCGATTGCGAGCTCTCCGCGAAATTGAGCAAGAAGCGGAACGAGCGCCCATTTTTCCGGCGAAGAGCAAAATCCATTCCTTCGGGAATCTCAGATTCAGGCTCCAGGTGAGCCCAGGCACAAGCCTGTTTGGCGAGGTCCACATAAAAGCTGGGCTCCAGAATCGTCCCGACATAAACGACCTTCCCCTTGCCAAAATCGGCGGTAGTCACCGCTGGCCGGCCCGCATAATAGTCCTCTTGATACTGGAATAGAGTCTGGGCGCCATCTGGGTCGAGGATGTCAATCCACCCCATGGCACGGTACTCCGATGCCCAACCCGGCGACATAGACCTTATGCGGTTTTCTGAGCTGGGTTGATAGGCTCCATGGTCGGTCACAGCGCCGGACCGTTCCGGTGTGGAGAGTTGCGTGAACTCGCTGACCCGGACCTTTGCGAGCCTCTGCAGAGGTCCCGGCGGAAGCTCCGTGGCCAGGTTATCCGGGTTCTTGCAGCCCGAACGCGCGGTGAGAATGAGCACGCCTCCGTTCGACACGAACCTCTCCAGGTTTGCCACTATCGCCGGATCAGCCAAGTGCAACGAAGGAGCCGCTACTACTTTGTACTTTCCCAGATCCCCCGTAGGCTCGACGATGTCGGTATTCAGCCCCCATCGACGGAAGGAATTCGAGAAGACCTTCAGCTGATCGAAATAAGGGAATTTGTGGTCTCCAATCTGTAATGCCCAGAGGCTGTCATACGAAAGAACCACTGCAACGCTGGCCGGGCTTTCTGCATGATCGAACTCGGCCCCGACCTTTCCCAGTTCCGCCCCCATCCGCGACACTTCCTTAAATGCTCTGCTGGGACTCCCGTCGTCATTCATCAGCCCCTGCCAATACTGCTCGCTCCCCCCGTTGTTTCGACGCCAACGGAAGAACAGCACGCCGTCAGCGCCGTGGGCCAGAGTCTGCCATGCCCAGAGGCGAGCCAGACCCGGCGGCGGAGTTGCGTCCTTCAAGGTGTAGTCGCCAAACGTGCCGCTACGCTGCTCCAGGACCAGGAAGGACTCTCCGTGGTTGGACCCGCGCCACAAATCCGCGCTGAATGCCGGGCTCGTGAATTGGCCAACCAGAGGATAGAGGTCCACGGAGAGGAAATCGAGGGGTTTGGCGAATTCAAAGCAGTTTTGAGAAGGCTCCGATCCATTGTGGGTAATGAATTGCCCTTTTGTGTATCTCCGGAGCAGGTTAGCTTGAAACGCCAGGAACTCGGCGATGTTGGCCGAGAAAAATCGTCGGCTTTCCAGCAGCAATGGGACCTGGAGGGCATCTCCGTCGACGCTCGATCTCGGTTGGATCTGCTCCCAAGAGCTATAAGTATGTCCATAAGAAACCGTCAGCAGGCGACGGTTCAGCTCTTCGATGGTTCCGAATTTCCTCTTCAGGTATTGGCGGAACTTCGGCACGCAGTAGTCCGGGTCGTAGCACTCCGCGCCCCCCCCCCCCATCTCGTTATCGATCTGCCAGCCGATCACTCCTGCATGGCTTCCGTAGTGCGAGGCCAGCGCGGTAACAAGCTTCTCAACGTATTGCCGGTACAGCGGGTTGTTGAGGCACATGAATCCCATGCCACCCCAGCGGCGGCGTACACCGGATTCCTCGACCAAGAAGAACTCAGGATGCTTCTGACCGAGCCAAGCAGGGGGCACATAGGACGATGTACCCAGGATTGCCCGGATGTCGTGCAGGTTAAGGATTTCCAGGACTCGATCCAGCCAGGCGAAATCGTAACGTCCCTCCTCGGGTTCCAGTCGTTCCCAGTTGGTATCTATAAGGCGCACGGTGCTGAATTTCGCCTGCTGCATGAGCCGGGCGTCGATCTCCACCCGCTCCGGGGGCCAGTCTTCCGCGTAGTAGTCAGTTCCGAATTCGATTCGAGAAGAGGGATGCGGCGCAGGTTGGTTTAAGGCGGCCGGTGTGGCTGATTGGCGGGCAAATGCAGGCAGAGTGTACCCGGTGCCCACTGCGGCCATTGTGGTCAGGAACTGACGGCGATCCAGAAGATTTGCCACGGCGAATTGCTTGACCCTTTTTGTTCAATGCTGCTTCGCCAGTCCGCCTGGCAGAATTATCGTCGGAGCTGAGGTTCGCTCATTCTGGATTCCTTTGAAAGGTGCGGAGTTTGGCATATTGCCGAGGCGGCCCTCTCTTACGAATGAGCCGCCTCGAAACCCGCTTCCAAAACAGCGGTCAACCGAAGTTAGAAGAAGAACCGCACGCCGGCTTGCATGACGCGCTGGCCCGTCTTCCCGTTGATGCCGCCGAAGTTCGGCGAGGCCGGATCGGCGATGATGTTGTTGAAGACCGGATGGTTGAGGATGTTGAGTGCCTCAAGACGGCCCTCGAAGTAACGCGCCTTGTTGTCGTTGAGATAGAACTTTTTCAGGATGCTGGCGTCAGTCGAAAACGACCCCGGATTGCGCAGGTTGGCGAAAAACACCGGGGAGTTGGCTAACGAATAGTCGGGAGTTTGCACGAAGGACGAGCGATTCAGGACTCCGTCGCTGGCACTGTTGCCACCGTTCGCAAAACCGCCGTTCACTATTAAGGCTTTGCTGTAACTTGCTCCGGAACGCTTGAAGTTCTTGTTCGCAAAAGACCAGCGAAGGGCTGCTCCAGGAACCTGGTTGCCGCCGTCTACGGCGGGTACCTGGACAGGCGTGCCTTTAGGGCTCCAGGTGGAGATGCCGGCCAGCGACCATCCACCGGCGGCCGCATCCAGGACGCGTTGACCGACGCCCTGCGGATTGGCGAGCAGGAGGCGGCCTCGCCCAAAGGGTAGATCGTAGGAGTAATTCAGCTTAAGGGTCTGTGGCATCTCGTAGTTGGCCACGGCGTACCCTTCCATGAGATTGTGAGGATTCTGGAGGGCTCCTGCGGTGGCCCCAAAGACGTGAATATCCGTGCTGCCAGTGTTCGTCAGGGTCTTCCGGATGGAGTAGGAGGCGAGCAACTCAAGGCCGTGATAGCTGCGCGACTGGATTTGGAGATTGAGGAAATGCGAGAAGGACCTTCCCCAGGTCATCTGGCCCGGCGTTGTTGATGTGGTCCCGGCGTACTGCGGAGAGAGCCCGAGCAACTGGCTGAGCGATACCGTGGGCTCAGCAGAGAAGTTCAGCGATTGGCCGTAGAACGGATTCGGGACCTGGTCGTTTAGATGGGTTCCCAACTGGTAGTAGTTCAGTGGGACGTTGTTGAGGCTCCAGTTCCAGACGTTGGTCAGTAGATGAACCCCCTTGACGCCGAGATACTCGGCGGTGGCCGCCCAGTTCGGGGTCACCTGCCGCTGGACGCTCGCGCTCCACATGTAATCGGTGGGAGTGTCGAAATGTCCTGTGGTGGTGCCCGTCTGGTCGAAGTTGCCCGCTGCGCCGTAACTTGAGTACCAGTACTGCTGGTTGTTGGTTATTGGTGGCACCCAGCCTAGGTTGCCGCCTCCTGACAGTGCGGGGAATGCAGGCAGGCCGTGATCCCCGCCGAACTCGCTAATCCAAGTCTGGCCGTTCGCGGTGGGAACCTGGTTAAACGTGTTCGTGCGGTAGTAGAAGCTGAGCCAATCAGTGGAGAGGCCGTTCAGTCCCTGGTCTACGGTGCCGCCGCTCAAGTGCAAAACAGTCTTGTCGTTGATTGCCCAGCTGATGCCGAGGCGCGGCTGAAGGTTGATCATTTTGGTGGTGTAGAGATTCTTCTGCGGATACTCTGGCGTGCCGAGCAGGGCCACGCGGCCTGTTGCGCCCTGGGTCAGCCAGGCCGGGCTGGGCAGTCCGGAGAGTTCCGGCACTGTCGAAGTCACCTGGTTCCAGTTCCAGCCGCTGTTGGGCGTGAGAACGTTCTTGGCGTTCAGGTCGTACATCACGCTGCCGGGAACGTGCCGCCCCTCGCGCGCGCCGTCGTGGTCCCAGCGGAGACCGATCTGTACGGTCAGCTTGGTATTCACCTTCCAGTCGTCCATTACATAGGCTGCCTGGTTCCAGCCAAACGGAGTGATGTCCCAGTTGCCCCAGTTAAAGTAGCTTGACGAACCCATCATGAATTCCGCCAGTTGGCTACCCGAGAGGCCGTCATTCTGGTTCCAGTACTGGTTGGAGCCACCGCCCGCATTGACCCAGGCCACGCCCGTTTTGTCGCCGCCCTGCTCGGTGAATCGCGTAAAGTACTGTTCGTAGCCGACCTTCAACGCGTGACGTCCCCACAACCTCGTCAAAGAGACGCTTCCATTCATCGACTGCGTAATGAAGCTGTCGAATTCGGCGCCTCCCACGTGGGTGTAGCCGCCGGCATTGCTGCCAATATTGATGACGGGCGGAATCTCGTTGGTGCTTTTCTCGTTGTTCGATTCAATCATGGAATCGAAGGGCCACTGGGTAGTGTCAATGCTCGAGTCCGGTGCCGAGCCGTTGCCGGAGACGCCGTTGCTGACGAGATCGGTCACTCCGAATCCAACCCGCGCGATCACCACGGTCTTTGGATTGACGGTCAGGGAGTAGAGCAGACCACCGCTCCAGTCGACGTCGGTGGTTACCGACTCGGCCGCGTGCTTGAAGGGCGCGGGGATGTTGTCAGTAAGCGACGACCGGCTCATAGTTGCCTGGAAGTGCTGGTTGTTGCGATAAGCTTCATCGATGCGGAGGAAGTACTTGTCCGTGGGCCGCGTGGTACTGATGGGGTCGTAGCGGTTGTTGATGTGGTCGCTGTTATTTTGCGGGGCGTGGTTCGGCGACGGCCACAAGGACAGGTAGTGGGAAAAGAGCTTGCTCTGGCCGGAGAGCGGGCAGGTAAGGCCAGTTCCGCAGGAAACGCTGGTGCCATAGTTAGCTGGGATTGTGGCATCGGGAAACTCGGGACGAACCCAGCAGGGAGCCGAACCCGTCGGAGTGCCCGCGCAATCGGCGCTGTTCGGGTCACTGGTACCATAGAACGGGTCGTAAATGGTTGCGTAGACCGGGGTGGAGACGTCGTTGACTGAGATGTAATTGACGACGGTCTCTGAGAAATCGCCCTGCTGGTTCAGGGTAGTAGGAATGGTGCTCTCGATCACCTGCCCCTGGTTGAACCGTTCCCCTTCCCACGCCGCATAGAAGAAGGTGCGGTCTTTCCCGTTATAGACATGCGGAATGCGTATTGGACCTCCAACCGCAGCGCCGTAGTTTTTCTGGCTGAAAACCTGGCGGGGATTGTTGAGGGAGTTGTCGAGCCAGTCGTTGCTATTCAGGTTCTCGTTGCGGAGATAGAAGAAAGCACGCCCATGGAAGTTGTTGGCGCCGCTCTGCGTTTCCATGGAGATGATGCCGCCTGCGTAGCGCCCCTTGTCCGCAGTGAGAACTCCGCTTTCCACCCGGAACTCGCCGATGGAGTCCGGAGTCGGGATCGAGCGGTTGGTGGCGTTGAACTCCGCCTCCTGCACGGGGTTGCCATCCACGCTGATATTCGTACCGTTTACCTGGCCACCGGAAACCGAGTAGCTGTTTCCCGTGTTGGCAATCAGGTAGGCCGAATTGCCCAGCGTGCCAACCTGGTCCGCCAGCGGCCCGCTACCCTGGATGGCCGGAGTGGTACCGGTCAGATCGAGGGCGTTCCGGTTTAACTGCGGCAGTTCGGTAATCATGTTGTTGTCCAGAACATCTGCCGCGCTGGCTTCATCCGATGAAATGAGAGTCTGGGCTGCCGTCACCGTGACAGACTCCTCAACTGCACCGGGCTTGAGGGAGAAGTTTAGCGTGAGGTGGTCTCCGGTGCTCAACACCAGCCCGCTATGCCTGACCGTGCCGAATCCGGGTGCCGAAACCATCACCGTAAACGGTCCGGGGAGCAGTTCCTGCAGCCGGTAAATACCTGAGCCATTCGATATGCCACTGTAAGGCACGTTCGTAGCCGTATTGACCGCCTTGATCTCGGCGCCGGCCACCACGGCTCCACTGGTGTCCGTCACCAGGCCGCTCAACTGCGCGTTTGAGGTCTGCGCACGCGATCCCTGGCTGAACATGAGCAGAATCAACGATATCGCGATTGCGAAAAGCGGATTCAGGCTTCTTGGAACACGTGTCAAGTCAGATGTCATCTACTGCCTCCCGAAGTGCCGGATGGATGGGTCGGCGGGAATCCGGCATTCAATGCCAACAATTCATATTCCCCGGTCGAATCGGGAGTCTATGCGGGATCGCGATATTTCTTTTGTTTTACAGCTTTTCTGTGGGATTGTCTTGCGGGATTTCGCGCATCATACAGGCCGCATAAACGATTGCGCTCCCAGGGCCGGAGCCTAACCCCGTGCCCAGATGCTCAGCTGGCCGGTTCCACCACATCGAGGCGCTGGTCCGCGGCCACCTCTCCCAGTGTTAGCACGGTACCAGATGGCCAACGGATTTCGAGGGAAGCTCGCGTTGCTTCATTCAGACCAAAATGGACCGTCAGGTCACTGGATGATCCATAACCGACGCTGTTTGACACGGTTCGCACCTGCAGGTGCGAACCGGCACGACAGCGAATCTCGGCGCCGATGGCCGAGCGGTTGCTGCGCCGTCCGGTGAGCCGCAATTGCAGCCAATGACGGGAGGGATTCTGGGTCGGGCTGTGATTCCACCACAGCTCGATGGGCGCATTGAGCGCGGTCACAGCGGCATCGATACGCCCGTCGCGGTCGAAGTCCGCAAAGACCACCCCGCGATGCAATGCGGGGCGGGCAAAATCACTCCCCACCAGGTCCGTCACATCTTCAAATCGCCCAGAGAGATTTTTGAAGATGCGGTTCGATTGAGCATCCTGTGTGTCTAGGCCTCCGCCGGCTACAAACAGGTCCAACCAGCCGTCGTTGTCCAGGTCCACCAGGCCGCAGCCCCAGCCGTTCCACCTGCGGCTCAGATTCAGCAGTCCGGTGCGCACGCTTCCATCTTCGAAAGCGCCCCGTCCGTCGTTCAAGAACACTTCGTAGGTCTCATTTTTCAGGCCGGTCATGACGATGTCGGGCCGTCCGTCTCCGTCAATATCGCCGAAGTCCGCGCCCATGCCGGAGATGTTGCGCCCATCGCCGTTGTAAGCCACGCCGGCCTCCATGCCAATCTCCTCAAACCCTTTGCCGCGATTGCGCAATAGGAGGTTGCGGGCATTGTCGTTGGCCACAAATATTCCTGGATGTCCGTCGCCGGCAAAATCGGCCATAGCCAGCCCCATCCCTTTGCCCAGCAAATCAGGGAGCCCCTGCTTATGCGTGACTTCGGTAAACGTGCCGTCACCGTTGTTGTGGTAGAGCTGCATGGGTTGCGCACGATAGCGGTCCGGATGGCAATAGGCGCGCGCCTGCGCCTCCATGCCGCCGCAGATGGGGTCTGTTCCCGGCTCCCAATCACAGTAATTCGAAATGAACAAATCGAGCCGCCCATCGCTGTCGTAGTCGATCCAGCAGGCCCCGACGGACCAAGCTGGTCTGCCCAGTGAACCCGGCCCCTTGAGACCCGCCGCTTGCGTCACGTCGGTGAAGGTACCGTCGCCGTTGTTGCGATAGAGGTGGTTGGCATGAACCCCGACAACGAACAGGTCTTCGTGGCCATCGTTGTCGTAGTCGCCCACGGCTACGCCCATGCAGTAGCCTTCGCCTTGCAGGCCCGCTTTCACGGTCACGTCGCTGAAGGTGCCGTCGCGATTATTTCTGTACAGCCGGTTCCAATATTCCGGTCCGTTCTTGACCATCGCGGGCAGAGACGCACCGTTGGAGCAGAACAGGTCAGGCCAACCATCACCGTCGAAGTCGATCACGCCCAGGCCGCCGGGCAGTGTCTCCACCTGGTACTTGTGGTCCGAGACGCTGTTACGGAGTATGAAATCCAGCTTTGCTGCCGCCGCGCCGTTAGTCATGCGAATCCCCGGCTGGGGTTGCGCAGCATCCGCCATCGCTTTGCGCAGCCATCCCCCGGCCAGAGATCTGGCCATGAGCACGGGCGCTAGGCGCAAAACATCTCGTCTACTGGTCGGCATCGGGCCCCTCGTGCGCACCGCCTTTGTTCTTTGACTGGAAACTGTCTGATAAGCATCGCGCCTCTGCCGCCGCCTTGTCCGCATCTGCGTCCCGGCCCAACTCGCGAAGCACTCGTGCCTCCAGCGCATGCAGCGCGCCCTTCTCATCGGGATAGCCTGCGGCGAGCGCCGGCGCCAGATTCTTTAGTGCTTCGGCGGTGTTGCCGGTCTGGGCCAGTGCTTTTCCCAACCCTACCTGAACCGTCAGGTCACCGGGAGCTTCAATCGCAAGCCGCCGCAACCACGGCAGCGCCTGGACATAATCACGGTTGCTCATGGTCAACGAGGCCAGCGTGCGTAGTGCCTCGCGACGGTGCGGGTCAATGGCCAGGGCAGCCATCGCCGACTGCCTGGCAGCCTCCGTCTCTCCTGCGGTGAGTTGCGCTTCGGCCAGGCGCTCATGCAGCGCAGGATCGCCGGGCCGAAGCGCGAGGGCTTGCCGGTACTCCTCTTGCGCGCCGGCAGCGTCCCCTTTAAGCCGCAACATGATATCGCCGCGCAGCAGGTGCATCGCGGCCGCATCGTTGGCGCCGGCCTGCAGCTGACCGGCTGCCTTCCCCGCTTCCACGGCATAACAGATTGAGAGCTTGTAAGCAGTCTCCATGTTCATGCTTGCCGGGGTGGGTCTGCCTTGCCGGAGAAAGAGTCTCCGCTCTAGGGCGGGAATGGAACCCTCGCAGACCAGCGCCGTTGTCGGATTCGCTGCAACCTGCTGCAAACGGCGAACCGTCGCCACGCCCAGAGTGGACGCGCGGAGATTTACGCCGATTTGGCGAAAGCGCTCCAGGGCGAAGCCGGCCCAGGCCTCCTGAGCTTGCTCCGAGCCGTGTCCACGCTCGACTGCCTGCTGGTAGGCCTCGGCTGCCTGCGCGTACCGCCCCAGGCTCGCTTCGGCCTCACCCAGATAATCCTCCGGGATCTCCTCGTCGGGCCTGGTGTGCGCCGCAAGTTCCAGACGAGGCAAAGCCTCCGGCACCTTGCCAGTGCGCAGCAGGTCGATGCCCAGCAAGAGGTTGGCAAAATAGTCTCTCGGTTCCAGCAGACGCGCGCGCTCCAGCAGCGGGATGGCCTCAGCAAACCGTGCCTCCTGATGCAGCTGGAACCCATGCTTGAGCAGCGCCTGAAACTGGTCTTCGTTCGGACTCTCGCCAACTGCTGCGAGGCACATGCACCCTGCCAGCAATGCAGCGGTGCGAATCCCCACTCCGTCTTGGCGGTGGCGCATCATACTTCGGCCACCATATCGTCTTATCACGTCAGGTTGCAAACCGGCGACTCTGCCATAGAGACGGATTTTTGCCGCGAATTAGATCAATGAATTACTTGCCAATCACAAGTATCTGAAAAGAGTGCGGGATCAAAGGCGCACGGGGGCCGCGCATCCAGGCTGGAGCGCCCGGCGGCGGGCCGCCAGCAGGGGGTGTGGCACCCAGGGCCTGCGCCGGTGCGGCAGGTGCAGCAGGGACCGGGCCAAACTCGGCAGTGATAATGAAGATCTGGTTAGTCTTCGTATCCAGGGTCAGCGTCTTCGCCCGCGCCGGTGTGGCGACCGTTTGCTCTACAGAGAAGCTGGTGGGCGAGTCCTCATGCACCACAGTAAGCGTGCCATCGCCCTGGGAACTGAAGGCTTCCATGGTCGCCGGGTTGAATGTAGCGCCGTCGGAGCCGTTGCCAATGGGCAGATCTGTGATGATATGGCCATCTGTAGCCGACAGGATGATCATGTTCTTATTGTCGCGGCACGAGGCGAAGAGGATATTGTTCATCGCGTCAAGTGCAAGCCCGGCGCACCCTCCGCCTTTGCTCGAAACATCGTACCGGCCAACCATCTTCATGGTGTTCGCGTCGATGACCGCGATGGCGGCCTTGTCTTCGATGTCGACGTAGATCTTGCCGCGGCCATCGGTGGCGGCCTGCTCGGGTGCACCGCCGATATCGATGGTGCCGAGTATCGAGCCATCCTTATCGTCGAGGACGGTGATATTGGGTTCCGCGTGACTGAGGATGTAGAAGTGATGATTATAGTTGTCGTTGAGGTAGCCGTCCGGATTGCCCTGCACATCGATCTTCTTCAGAATCGCAAAGGTCTTCGCATCGAACATCGTCACCGGCTTTGATGTTGCGAATCCGTGCCCTGTCTCGGTGTCGACCGCACCGCCGTGTGCGCTCACGCCCGGGATATCGCCCACCTGGGCCAGCGTGTCGAGATTAAAGACGCCGATATGGCCGGCAGGCCCAGACCGGGCTACATACAGGTTGCGGCCAGCAGGGTCTGCAGTGACGTAATCGAATCCGCCATCGCCCCCGACCAGTTGGATCTTGAGTACCTTGTAAGGACCGCTGTCCTGTGCATGGACAAGACCTGCAAACGAAAGCATAACGGCGAGCGTTGCGACAACGGGCAGTTTATAGGCCATCATGGTGTCTCCAGTAAGGGGCTTCCCGGGATTCCGAGTACCCGGATGGTCTGGGTTGCGGATGGATTGTTCCCCTTCCAAAAATAGAGCATACGCGCGGGAACATTAAGGATGGCTGAATTGGAAATCCGGCGAGGTAGTATTCCCGAACTGCTCCCGTTCAGTCACGAGCAATCCTTTCCCAACACGGCTAGCGCTTACCCAGAGGGCGACCCAAGGGAGGACTTTGGAACTAAAGAAGGATTGACGATAACTCGGGAATTTTGGGGCATAAGGGCGCTTCCTGCGACTGATGCAGCCCGGGCATAGCGCTCTGCAGGGAGAGGGCAGAGAAGTACGACTTAAGCTTCGAACTGCCTTCAGATGTATCGAATGTACCGGAAACCGAGGAAAGTGACGGCGCGGAAGAAGCTGCCTAAGTCATTGGTTGCAGATGAGAAAGAATGGTCGGGGAGAGAGGATTTGAACCTCCGACCCCCTGGTCCCGAACCAGGTGCTCTACCAGGCTGAGCCACTCCCCGAACATGGTTTGCGGAAGCGAATCAACGGGCGCTGCCTGGCGTGTTCTCCCGTTTGATGCGCTTCAGTCAGTGTAGCAGATCCGCACTTGAGAGCAGCGGTGGCGGACGCGCCCCGCTGCCCTTGCATCCGCCCGCTGGTAGTCTATGCACAAAACAGGGACAGCGTCGATTCGAACCGAGCTTCTTGTGCAAAAAGGGTCCACTCCGGCGGCCAATTCGCACAGAGCAGGCTCTTGCTTCTAATTAGTTCTCAGACGGCGCCTCTTCCTTTCCGGTGGCGCTATTTCTTGTCGCTTTCCACCGGCGAAACCGCGCCAGGGAAGATGCCGTCGAGGGGTGCGTGCTTCTTTTCTTCCAGGTCCGGCTGCGGCAGCGGCTTGCGCGGCAACATCTGCTCGCGCTGCGCAGCGTTGTACACAAAGATGGCTTCGACTGTGGCGATCTGCTTCAGGTCGGAGGGCTGCAACCGCTCCACAACATCCTCGTTAGAGTGGTGAGTGCGGCTCTCGTAGTCGAGCATCTCCTGAATGAATTGAAACCCGGGGATGCCCACGGCGTCGAAGCTCAGATGATCGGTGCCGCCGGTATTGCGGTTGGTGACTGTGGTTACGCCCAGATCCTTCAGCGGAGATATCCATTGCGCAAAAATTGGCGCGATGGCCGCATTGCCCTGGGTGTAGATGCCGCGAATCCGGCCCGTGCCGTTGTCCACGTTAAAGTAGGCGGAGATCAGCTTGTGCTCTGGCTTCACCTCCAGCGGCCCGGTGGTATGGCGCATGAACTCTGGCAGCACCACCTGGTCGGGCGCGGTAGAGAGCGCGGCGGAGCCAAAATGTTGCCTCACATAGCCCCGCGAACCGAAGATCCCCTGCTCCTCTCCGGTCCAGAGTGCAATGCGAATGGTGCGGCGCGGCTTCACGTCCAGGGCCTTGAGGATGCGCACTGCTTCCATAGCCGCAATGGTTCCGGCTCCGTTGTCGGTAGCGCCCGTGCCGGCGATCCAGCTATCCAGATGGCCGCCAAGCATGACCACCTGGTCCTTCAGTTTGGGATCGGTGCCGGGAATCTCGGCGATAGTGTTGTAGCCATGCTCATGCTCGCCGGTGAATTTGGTCTCGACGTCGAGTTCCACGCTGACCGGTGCATGGGCCTGGGTGAGCCGGTAAAGCCGCCCGTAGCTCTCGATGGCTGCCACGACCACGGGAATCTTTACGCGCTTGTCGGCGAGGTACGGTGTACGGCCCAGGGTGGCGCCGTTATCGTCAAAGAGCGTGCCCCCTGAGCCGCCGCCGTTCTTTGCGTCGCGGCTGGGCTCGATGACCGCGGCCACTTTCTCGTCGGCAAAAAACCGGGCAATACTGTCGATCAGCTTTTGCCGCTCAGTGTATGCGCGCAGCCGCGCCTGCATTTCAGGGGCAACACCACCGGCGTTGCTGTTGATTTGAAATTCGGCAATGTCGTCGAGGTCCTTGTCGGTCAAGCGCTCGAACAGCGGCTTGTCTACCGGCGGAACTTCGCGCATGACGCCAAAGAGAACGACTTTGCCGGCTAGTTTGCCTTTGTACTGGTCAAAATCTTTCTCATTCTGAATGCTAACGAACGCCACCTCTCCGGTAACCGGGCCCGGTGTAGAGGGTGACCACGGTGTGGCCTGCACAATCAGCACCGCGGTATCGGGTGCAACCATGCGGGCCCACGTGTTCAATTGCTGCCAGCCCAGGCCGAACTCGCCCCAGTCTTCAAGATGCGCATTCACCAGGCCAATCCTGGTCAGAGTGTCGCGGGTCCATTCGTTGGCTTTTTGCAAGTTCGGCGAGCCGGTCAGCCGTGGGCCGATGCCATCCATCAGCGCCGTGGCAAACTCCATGACATGCGAGTGGTTGAGTCCCTCGTCCCGAATGCGCTGGTACATATTAAGGTCCAGCGACTCGGTGGCGGGCTGCACTTCGGCATACGGATCGACGGTCGCCGGTGCAGCGGGTTTAGGCTTGTCTGCAGCATATAAAACCACTGCGGCAGACAGCAATGCCGCAGGAAGAAGGCGGGCGAATTTATTCAGCATCTGAAATGGCTCCGGTCCGATGGGGTGATTACCAGTTGGTGGAATTCTAGGTCATTCCCCACCCAGACCGCTGTTCATTTCCACTATTCCTCCGGCTCTCCCTGGGTTGCCGGCCGACCAAGGGCGCCCTTAGTCGCTCTTTCCCTCGCCGCTGTTGTCCACCCCCGCCGGCAGGTCCAGAGCCACCAGTGCAAACCGTGTCTTGCCGTCCTTGGGTTCTTCAAAGCCCACAATATGCTGGTGGCGCTTGGAGCCGGCCTTCAATTCAAGGCTGTGCTTGTTGGTGCCGTAGTCTCCCCGATCAATCTGCACCTTGGGGTTCTTGTCGTCCGCGCAGGTTAACCCCTCGGCTGTCGATGTGGGAGTTCCTACCGGTGTATTTCCCTGGCAGGTAATGACATCGCCGTAGCGGCCCAGTGCCTTCTTATAAAACGCGGTGACCTTGTCCTCGGGATCGGCCGAGGAATAGGAAACCGCTCGCACCCGCAGTTGCCATTCTCCAAATCCCAGGTGCACGTCTGCCGACTTGTGCTTGTCGTCGCCCGTTATCGCCTCGGCGCCGGGATAGACCGGCAGGCCAAGATCCGCGGCCGTGGTCTGGTCGGTATTCACGTGGACGCCGCCAAAGGGTGTGTCAACCTGCACGTTCTTGTCTTCTCCGCTGGCGTTTTTCTCCACATGAACTCTGCAGCCTGCGAGCCCGGCCACCAATGCCAGGCCGGCCAGCAAGATCGTCGTCTTCCTTATCATGGCATTCGCCCTCTCACTCTCTTGTACGGTAGAACCCGCCGTGCGGTTCCTCGAATCGCATAGCTTCCAACTACATCTTTTTACTACTTTCCTGGCCGTAGCGGGTTAGTATTCTCCATGACCGTTTCGCCCGTACGAGGCGCTTACGGTTCGCGTGGCCGGCGAGCCGTAATGAGGACAATAAATGGCTTCTGGTTCTCTTCTCCTGCTGTTCCTGCAGTGACCTGCCTTGGCGAAGAAAATCAGTCTCGCGCGAAAGGATCGACTCCAATGCGTTTCTTTGCTCTCCCTGATGCTCGAACATTGCGGCTGGCAACCGTCTGCGCAGCACTGCTTGCGTTGACTTCAATTTGCTCCTTTGCACAGGACGACCCGCCGGATCAGGCAGGCCGCATCTCCTGGGCCTCCGGCACGGTCTCAGTCCAGCCCATGGGCAGCGACGATTGGGGTCAGGCGTACGCAAACCTGCCGATGGGCCCGGGCGACCGGGTGTTTACTGACTCGGACGGCTGGGCTGAAATCCAGGTAGGCCAAACCTATCTGCGCATGGGGCCAAACACCGATGTCACCCTGGTCAGTGACACTCAGTCCAGCATTGGTTTTGGTGTTGCCCAGGGATCTGTGCATCTGCACACCTTCGGACTGTGGCAAGACCAGTGGTTGAACGTGAGTACCCCCAACGGCAATGCGCAATACGCAGAGACAGGGGAGTTGCGCGTGGATGTATTGCCTGCCGACGGGGCCACGGTCTTCACAAACTTCGGACAAGGCGCTTACCTGACCGGCGCTGGCGGATATGAGCAGCAGATCAGCAGTTCGCAGACCCTTGAGCTGGCCGGCACCAATCCTGTGTACCCGCAGTGGCTTCAACCTTCCGGTCCCGACAGG
>Ga0265316_10001461_pt1 | contig 25328 bp, 26 predicted proteins | sample 4522metaG_FD_202092 | JGI IMG/M metagenome (GOLD analysis project Ga0265316, IMG submission 202092) | Rhizosphere microbial communities from Carex aquatilis grown in University of Washington, Seatle, WA, United States - 4-5-22 metaG | ecosystem: Host-associated > Plants > Roots > Rhizosphere >... | reverse complement strand
TGAGACGGTCGCGGCGTCCGATGATTTCCAGACGGACGCCGTCGCGGACGGAGCGCTCCGTCTCCTTCTCCAGGTAGAGCGCCAGCAGGCGCAGCAGAGCGTCCACCTCGGCACACGGACGGCGCCAGTTGTCGGAGGAGAAGGCAAATAACGTCAGGATGCCGATGTCGGCGCCGGGGGCCGCTTCCACCACACGGCTGACGGTTTCCACGCCGGCGCGATGGCCCGCCTCGCGCGGCAGTCCGCGGCCCAGGGCCCAACGGCCGTTGCCGTCCATGATGATGCCGGCGTGTAGAGTACTTTGCGATGTAAAGTTAGAAGGCATAAAAAAAGACCTCACCGGTCGCGCATGGCATGGATGAGGGCTTCCATGTGGTCCAGGTAGCGCTCTAGCGCTTTGCGTCCCGCGGCGGTGAGGCGGTATTCGGTGTGCGGCACGCGGCCCTCGAAAGACTTGCTGCAGGCCACGTAGGCGGCTTCCTCCAGCTTGCGCGCGTGCACGCTGAGATTGCCGTCGGTGGTATCGAGCAGTTTCTTGAGATCGTTGAAAGTGAGCGACTGGTTGACGGAGAGCGCGCTGAGGATGCCCAGCCGCAGCCGTTCGTGAACCAGCCGGTCGAGCTGGGGCGCGCCGATCGCGGCCGGAATGCCGGCCGGGACCAACTGGGGCTTCTTCTCGCGTTCGCGCCTGGCCGTGTTTTGTTTACCCGCCATATTTCACCGCGATGACAGCGCCGAATACGACATGCAACCCGCCGAATCCGGCCGCCAGCAGAACGTCGCCGGAGGCCGCCGGGAGGAATAGCGCCAGGGCTCCGGCGAGCATGAAGCAGGCTCCCATGGCCGGCACCACGCGCACCGACGCCGCGCCCCCGGAAACCACAGCCGTGCCATAGAGCAGCAGCCAGACGCCGGGCAGAAGCCCCGGCAGGCCCTGGCGGACGAATACCAGGGTGAGCAAGGCGCCGGTGAGCATGGCCGGAGCGAAGCCGGCCACGAATTTGCGCCCGGGCCCGGAGAGCAGCGGAAGGCGCACGCGCCGCGATTTGAGGGCGGCGGAAGCGATGCCGAGCAGCAACGCGGCCACGGCTTCCACCAGCCAGACCGTAAGCCAGCGGGGAGCGCCGGTCCGCGGACCGGCGATCCAGGCTGCCGCCAGGGCGGTGGAACCCATCAACATGCCGCCCACCCCGGGGACCGCGGTGAACTCGCCCGCGCGCTCCAGGGTGCGGCGGATATACCGCAGGTTGTCCATGGCGTGTTCGTGGAGCTGCACCGGTTCGCTTCGTGAGACCGCCATGACTGATAGCATAAGCCCTCGTGGGGAAAACATCAAGTACTTTTTGGGGTAAAGGGAAAGACGTCTTCACCGCAGAGGCGCAGAGGCGCAGAGAAAAACGAGGTAAAAACGAGGTAAAGAGGGACGCGTCGCGCTTCGCGGACTTTGGAGCGTTCCCGAGGGTTGGGACGCGAAGGGAGCAGAGAGCGCTGAGGCGCACCGTGCTCGCGGCTGTGGCGGGCCTCGGTGAGGTGGGGTTCACTTTGCAGTGCGCCGGCCTATTCCGCGCTACGCCGTGAGGATCCTCCTCGCGTCACCATGAGCCGGGGGACGGCTCCCCTCAGCGCTCTCTGCCTTCTCTGCGCGCCAACCCCGAGAAACGCTCCGAAGCCGGCAAGGCACGCTGGCCCTCTTTGGTATTTCTCTGCGCCTCTGTGTCTCTGCGGTGAACCCTTGCTTTTCCGTACCGTTGCGCTACCATAATCCGTTGGCGGAGGCCACCATCATGTTCCTGGCGGGTGTTCGATGAAGGTCACGTTCTGGGGTGCGGCCGGCGAGGTTACCGGGTCCAGGCACTTGCTGGAATCCGGCGGCAAACGGTATCTGCTCGATTGCGGGCTCAACCAGGGGCGCCGGAAAGAGGCCGATCGCAAGAACCGCGAGCTGCAGTTCCCGGCTTCTTCGATCGACGCCGTGGTCCTTTCGCACGCCCACATCGACCACAGCGGCAACCTGCCCACCCTGGTCAAGAACGGCTTCGCCGGGCCGATCTACTCGACGCCGGCCACCATCGATCTGTGCAACTGGATGCTGCGCGACACCGCCCACATCCACGAGAAAGACGCCGAGTTCCTGAACAAGCGCCTGGAGCGGCGCAGGGCCAAGGGACTGGAAAACGGCCACGTGACGCCGCTCTACACGACGGCCGACGCCGAGCGCACCCTGCCGCTGTTCCAGCCGGTCCCGTACCATACTCGGCACAACCTGGGGCCCGATCTTAGCTACGTGGCGTATGACGCCGGCCACATCCTCGGCTCCTCGGCGGTGGTGATGGAGGAAACCTCCAACGGCTCGCGCGTGCGCCTGGCCTTCTCCGGCGACGTCGGCCGGCCCAACCTGCCGATCATCCGCGATCCCGAAGCCATGCCGCCGGCCGATTACCTCATTATGGAAAGCACCTACGGCGGCCGGTTGCATAAAGATGTGAGCCACGTGGTGAACAAACTGTGCGACGTGGTGAACCGCACCGCGGGGCGCGGCGGCCGCATCATCGTGCCGGCCTTCGCCGTGGGCCGCACGCAGCAACTTGTGCTCCTGCTGCACCAGTTGGCGAACCGCAAGCAGATTCCCAACATCCCCATTTTCGTGGACAGTCCGCTCGCTTTGAACGTCACCCAGGTGCACCGCGATCACCCCGAGTGCTTCGACGACGAAGCCCGGGAATACCTCAAGCATGGCGAGGACCCCTTCGGCTTCCAGCGCCTGCAATATATCCGGGAAGCCTCCGAATCGAAGAAGCTGAACGATCTGCACGGTCCCTTCGTGGTGATTTCGGCTTCCGGAATGTGCGAGCAGGGCCGCATCCTGCACCACCTGCGCAACAATATCGAAGACCCGCGCAACACCGTGCTCATCACGGGATTCATGGCCCAGGATACGCTGGGCCGGAAACTCGTGGAAAAGTGGCCGGAAGTGTCGATATTCGGCGAGCCGGCCAGAGTGCGGGCCGAGATCTCCAGTCTCGACGAGTTGAGCGGTCACGCCGATCAGCGGGAACTGTTACAGTGGATCGAGCCGCTCGGGCCCTCGTTGCGGAAGGTTTTCCTGGTACACGGCGAGCCGCAGCAATCCCAGACGCTGGCCAAGCTGCTCCGGTCCATCCACGGCTTGGACACCGTGGTCCCGGCGCCGGGCGATAGTTTCGAACTGAATTAGGCGTAACCGAAAACCCGCCACGGGCCATCTATACTGTAAGAAGTAAAAGGAGTATCGCGAAGATGACACCAACCTATTCTGAGCCGCCACAGCAGCGTTCCGGTTTGACCACCGCGCTGGTAGCGGGAGCCATGATTGCCCTGCTGGCGGCCGTCATCTACCTGTTCGTGCAGATCGACCACCTGCAGACGGACGTGGCTAAGATGAAAGAGCAATTCACCAACGAATTGAGCAACCAGAAGGACGCCACCACGGTAACTACGGTAGCCCACCAGAAGCGCATTGAGGAGTTGAAGGAACAACTGGAGTCCGCTCGCACGCAACTGAACGCCGAGGCCAAGAACCTGTCGGCGCAAGCCAAGCTGGAGGCCACCGCGCATACCGACGCGATCGCCAAGCAGCTTGCCGCCGAAGAGGCCCAGTTGAAGCAGACCCAGGCCGCCCAGCAAACCGAGATCGGCGACGTGAAGCAATCCGCCAGCGCCGCCAATGCCAAGATTGCCGATGTATCCACCGATGTCGGCGGCGTCAAAACGAACCTGAGCGCCACTCAGGCCGAGCTGCAGAAGACTATCGCCTCGCTGAAATCGACGCAAGGGGACTTGGGCGTGCAGAGCGGATTGATCGCCACCAACGCCGGCGAACTGGCGGCGCTGAAGGCGCTCGGCGACCGGAACATCACCGAGATCAAACTGGGCAAGACCAAAAAGCCCCAGCGCTTCGCGGACATCACCCTGTTGTTGAAGGCCACCGATCCGAAGAAGAACAAGTACACCGTAGAGGTGATGGCGGACGACAAGCTAACTGAAAAGAAGGACAAGAACGTCAATGAGCCGGTCCAGTTCCTTACCGCCAAGGGTGGCCGCATCCCGTACGAAATAGTCATCAACCAGGTGAACAAGAACGAGATCGTAGGCTACCTGTCGACCCCCAAGGTGCAAGCAAGGTAGCGGTCAGCTTTCAGCCCCGGTGCCGCGCACAGTGGATTGTTGTTGTGGATCGGACCTCCCGGTCCGCTCCACACTGGGCAAACCACTTCCGAGCTAAGTACACGGTTTCCAAGATTCAGCCACGTATTCTGTGGCGTTGAGTGGGACAGGCCTCCTGGCCTGTCGTCGCGCCGAAGGCGCACTCCGCGCGCATGACAGGCCAGGAGGCCTGTCCCACTCAACCGCCGAACAATACGTCGCCGTAATTCCGAACAGGAGTACTAAGCGTGATAGCTTCCTACTCGTCGGTCTTGTCCAAAAACCTTTCCACGCGCATACAGTAGATGGCTGATTTCCCGTCGCGATCGCTTTGAAAATAAAGACGTTGCGTGTCGGGTGCAAAGCGCGGCGCGGTCATTTCCGCGTGGCTTGCTTTGTGCTCGCACAGGGTCAACTCCCTCTTCGTGAGGCGCAGCATAATCAGAATGGTGGGCGAGGCCGCGCTGCGCGAAGCTCCCACAAACACAGTGGCCGGACGGTTGAAACCGAAGTGTGCGTACTGGCTGGTGGGGGCCACCAGCGTGTCGCTATTGTTGTCGGGGATCGATTCCCGGATGGCGGTGAGCTGTTTCGTGTCCGCCGGAAAGTTCAGGTAGAGCAGGCTCTTGCCATCCGCCGCCCAATCCGCCGGCCCCACTCGCCCGGTTGCCAGCTTGAGCTGGCGCTTCTGGGCGCCATCGGAGTTCACCAGCCACAAGGCGTCGTCCCCCTGGCGGAACAGCACCTGCGCCCGCGCGGGCCGCGCGATGGGGTGGCTCATCGAGAAGGGCACTTCCACCACCGTGCGCGCCACGCCTTGCGCCAGCGTCACCATGCGCAACCGCGACCCTTCGCCCCGCCGTTCCGCAAACGTGGCATGGGTGCCGTCGGGACCGACGCTCATCCCCTCGCACCGTTCCCAACCCTCGGGGACCTCGTACAACGGCCTGGCGCGTCCGCTCACGGCGGCGATGAACAGCGATCTTCCCGCGAAATAGCAGAACGAGCGGTTGTCCGGCGTGAAGGTCAACGAACTGCCGTCGAGGTCTCGCGCCTCGGTCAATTGCCGGGTCTCGCCGGTCTTCAGATCCATGCGGAAGGCCTGCGGGGCTCCCTCGCGGTCGCAGCAGTAGAGCAGCGCGCCGCTATTACGCGCGATGGCGCGATTATAGTAGGCCGGAAGCGTGCTGGTGTGGCCCGGATCGGTGAGCCGGAAGACGTCCAGTTCCGTGGTGGGGTCTTGGTAGCGTTTGATTTCCGGTGGAAAGATTGCGCCTTTCTTTTCCTGTGCGGGCAGTTGCGCAGCCGCGGCGCCGGAATAGAGGAACCATCGGCGCGAGACGTCGCGCCCAAATGCCGCCATGCTTCGATGGTATCAGGAGTCAACGCCACGCCGCGGCGTTCGACGGCGGCCGGCCGCCATCACTGCGTGAAGTGTGCGCTCAGCGCCAGGTAGAAAATGGTGCCCACCGCGATGACCGCGCCGTGCGGCAGGCCCAGCGCCTTGGGACTGCGCACATCCAGCTCTTCCTTGCCCAGGTACGCCGGACGGCCGCTCTTCATCTCGTGCAGAATGTAGCCCACGTTCCACAGCGTGGTCTTCACCCGGCCGCGCACGGCCACCAGGATCAGCGCCATCACGCCGCCGACGATGGCGGTAATCAGGAAGATCGCGAACCAATCCTCCCAGCCCACCAGCGCGCCCACCGCGGCCATCAGTTTCACATCGCCGGCGCCCATCGCCCGCAGCAGGTAGAGCACCAGGTATGCCCCGAAGCCGGCCGCCATTCCGGTCAGCGCAAACCACAGGCCGGGCCATCCCTGGTAAAGAAATGTGTTCATCCCGAGGCCGATCAGCACGCCGCTCACGGTAAGCCAATTGGGAATTCGCCGGTAGCGGACATCGTAGACCGCAGCACCCAATACCACGGCGAGCAGGAATGCGTCCACCCCCGGCGGGGGAAGGGAGAGCCTCATGGACTACCCCAAGTATAGCTACTTTGGGCTCGCCCCATTGGTGGCTCCGCGCTTGAGCGCAAGCTGGATTCCGTCGCCATACCGCGCCTCGCCGGGTATGGTCACCGGCAGGCGCCCGCGAATGGGAATCTCGCCCCACAACGCTTTCACCGCGGCGATTTCCGAGGGCGCTACGCTGCTGAAGGTCGCCAGATACGCCGCCACGTTCGGATAATTGCGCAGCAGGTACGGATTGCCCAGCGCCACCAGCGCCACAGGCTTGCCGGTCGCGACGATGCCGTCGAGCGCCCGCGAAAGCTCGCTGGCCTGGCCCGCCGCGCCGAGCCCCGAACCGACCGACGAAAAGGCCGCTACCGCGTATTCCGCGCACGCCGGCAGCTTTTGCAGCCCTTCGTCCACGGCTTCGCCCGTCATGGTGGCGTCGAGCGCCGCCAGCGCCGCCCGCGGGAGCCGCTTGCGAACCTCCTGCGCGAAAACCAGCCCGTCGGCCGTGTACCGGCCTTCCGTCATCACCACGAAGCAGGCGCGGTCCGGGGATGCCAGCGGAACGAGATTGCCGCCGTTGCGCACCAGGGTCACGGCGCGATCGGCGATTTCCTGCGCCCGCTCGTTCACCGCCGGATCGTCAATCACGTCGCCGATGGATTCCACATCCACGAAGCGTTTGCGGTCCAGCCCCAGGCGCTCCTTGGCGGAGAGAAGCTTGGCCACGCTCGCCTGGATGCGCTGCCGCGTCAGCCGCCGGCTCTCCACCGCGGCCACCACCGCGCGGATGGCGGCATCCGCGTCGGCGGGCATCAGCAGCGTGTCCGCGCCGGCCTCTAGGGCGCGCACCGCGGCTTCGCCCGCGCCGAATCCGTTGACGATTCCCCCCATCCCCAGGGCATCGGTAATTACCAGGCCCTGGAAGCCGAGCTCTCCTCTCAGCAGGTCCGTCAGAATTGCCGGAGACAGAGTGGCCGGCAGGTCGGGCGGGCCCAGGGCGGGAACGGCGATGTGTCCGGTCATGATGGAGTCCACGCCGGCGTCGATGGCCGCACGGAACGGCGCCAGCTCCAGACTCTCCAGCCGCTGGCGGTCGGCGGTGAGGGCCGGCAGGCTCAGGTGGCTGTCTACCGCGGTGTCGCCGTGTCCCGGAAAATGCTTGGCCGTGGTCAGCACGGGGCTGCGCTTGTCGGCATGCGCGCCCTCGATGAAGGCTTTTACGTGGGCCGCCACGTCCTGCGGATTCTCGCCAAAAGAGCGGATGTTGATGATGGGGTTCTCGGGATTGTTGTTGACGTCGGCCACGGGGTAGTAGACCCAGTGGACGCCCAGCGCGCGTGCCTCGCGTGCGGTTACTTCTCCCTCGAAGCGCGTGAGCGACGGGTCTCCCGCGGCCCCGAACGCCATAGCTGGGGGAAACAACGTGGTGCCCGAGACGCGCATGGAGGCGCCGCGTTCGAAATCAGCGCCCACCATCAGGGGCAACTGCGCGATGCGCTGCATGCGATTCAGAAACGAGGCCAGCGCGTAAGGCTCGGCCTTCTGCACGCCGCGCCCCGTGGTCGCGTTGGTCAGAATCAATCCGCCCACCTTGGTGTCGCGAATCAGCCGGACAAACTTCTGATAATCCCTGGAGCGCGTATTGGGCGATCCGCCATGGAATTCGATGAAGACCAGTTGCGCCACTTCGTCGCGCAGCGTCATGGTTTTCATCCAGCGCCGCACGGTGGCCGAGGTTCTCACCGGCACCGGGGTTCTTACGGGGGGCGAAGCCAACGCCACCCAGGCAAGCCCCACCAGACAGGCCAATAGTAATGGGGCATTCAGCCTGCCCAGCCGGATGTCAGGGGATTGCGGCACGTTCGTTAGTCCGCCAGACTTAGCTTGATGCGACGCGCTTCCGGACCTTCAGAGGGCCTTGCGCGGCAGGCGGTTTGCGCGGTGTGGCGCGGGTCAGCAGCCGCTTCACCCAGCTCAACAGGTGCACCGCCTCGTGGAAACTCTTGGCAATCACGACATCGGCGCCGGTAACTCGTTCCGTCAGCCCCAACGGATCCACAAAGCCGGAGAGAAGGATGATCTTGGCGTTGGGCTTCAGTTGCCGAATTCGCGCAATGAGTTCCTTCCCGTCCATCCGCGGCATGCGGTAGTCCGTCACCACCACGTCGAAGATGCAACTCTCGAAGAGTTTCAACCCTTCTTCGCCGTCGCGCGCGATCTCGACGCGGTATCCCATCTCTTCGAGCAGAGATCTGCGGACCAGCAGTCCATCTCGATTGTCGTCCACCAGCAGGATATTCGCATTGGCAACGGGGGCAGGTTTCATCGGGGAACGAGGGTGAGAGTAACAGACGTGTAACCGCTCTGTCAAAGCGTTTGCATCGTCTTGTAAAACCACCAGATCGAGTGCTTGACAAAACCCGCGCCCGGCGCGGACGAAAACCTGCCCGTTTATTCGACGGCGCGCGGCGCTTTGTAGCCGGCCTTCGCCACTACGGTGTACTTGACGGGCTTGCCTTTTTCGTCCTTCAGTGCGACCGGGTTGCCATCGTGGTCCACCAGTTGCACCTTGATCTTGCGGTAGGTGCCGTCGTGCGCCTTGTTGCTGGGCGAGTAGGTGAGTACGTACTGATTCCGCAGCGCCTGGTGGATCTGCTGGAAGATGCCGCCAAACTCGCCCTCGAACCGCGGGAAGAACGCCATCCCGCCGGTTTCGGAGGCGAAGGTGCGCATCTGGTTGTCGGCCTGCAGGAAATCCATTTCCTGGATATTGCCCATCCTGCCGCGGCTTTCCATCATCATGCGCAACGTCTGCATCAGTCCGATGCCATAAATCGGCACGCCGGCCTCCTGTAGAATCTTGCGGGTCTTGTCGAAGGTTATTTTGCTGAACGTATCGATGCCCGAGGAAATCAGCAGAATGGCCTTCCGCCCTTCGATCCCCGACATGCGGTCCGCGGTGTCCGTCACGGCATCGAACAGGTTGGCTTCCGACCACGCGGGAATGGTGAGGCGGTGCAGGGCTTCCTGGGTCTGCTGCCGGTTGGTGGTGAAATCAGAAAGGATTTCCGGCTTGATGTCGTAGGCCACCACCGCTACGTAATCGTCCGGCTTCAGCGTGCTGGCAAAACCCCAAGCCAATTCCAGCGTCTGGAACCAGGCGGAGCCATAGAGACTTTGGAACTTGTTGCTGAACTCGATCACCATGGCGACCGTCATGGGCGCTTCGCCGATGTTGTAACCGGTGATTTGCTGGGGCACGTTGTCTTCCAGGACGCGGAAGAAATCCTTCTGAATGCCGGGGATGAAGTGGCCGCTCTTGTCCTGCACCGAAACGTCCACCGAAACCGTATCGACGTTGGCCCTGAACGTCGGCAGATTGCCTATATTGGCGTTCTCTTTCTTATAGGCGGAAGGGATTTTGGGCAACTCCTCGGCCGGCGGCGGCGTGCCGGGATCGGGTTTCTTCTTGGCGACCGTCTGGCCGGACGTATTCTGAGGACCTTGCTGGTCCTGCGCGGCGACCACTCCGGCCAACGCCGCCACTAGTGCGATAGCGCACAAAACAGCAGTTATCCAGGCTCGCATAGGCGTACTTCTTCTTGAGGTAACTATATCAGATGACGCGCTCCCCCGGCGGCGGGTTGCGCGGGGAGGGTTACGCCTACGGCCTGCGGACGAGACCGCGCGACGGTCTCTACGGCCTCTGGCCCATCAGTTCGTAGACCTTGCCGGTCAGGAGTTTGATGTCCGACCGGATTTCGCGCATGTCCTCGCGGATGGCTTGCATGTTGGTCCGCATCTCTTCGCGGATAGCCGAGATCTGAACCAGGCTCACGGTCAGGCTGGCGAGTACGGCAATGGCAGGAAGCCCGATCACGATGTAAAGCTGGAGGTCGATTAGGGGTGCCATTGCCGTTGGTCCGATGGGAGGCGGTCTCTATGGTCTCTGGGCGATCAACTCGTAGACCTTGCCGGTCAGGAGCTTGATGTCGGAGCGGATCTCGCGAATGTCTTCCCTAATGGCCTGCATGTTGCTCCGCATTTCCTCTCGTATCGCCGAGATCTGAACCAGGCTCACCACCAGGCTGGTGAGCACGGCGATCACGGGAAGCCCGATCGCGATGCAAAGCTGTAGGCCGCTCATGGAAGTTGCCATTTCCCTGGTCCGATTGTCGCACTGTCCGGCGGCGAAGGAGCCGCCGCGGGGCAGCCACAGGGCCGCGCGCCCACGGCCCCATTCTAATTCACCCAGGGGCCCCGGCCGTCGTGTTTTCGCATGTAAACCTGGAATTTCTTTTTGGCGCGTTGCATTTTCCACTGCCGGTACCAGCCGCCGGCGTCGGGAAGCCGCACAATCCGCGATGCCTTGATGGGAACTTTCAGGTACAGGAGGCCGAAGAGCATGCCGCCCAGGTGCGCCACGTTGCTCACGTTGCTGTTGCCGCTGCCCAACGCACTGAACAGCGCCACCGCGCCGTAGATCATCACCAGGTATTTGGCCTTGATGGGGAACAGGAAGTTCATCAGCACGGTAGTGTCCGGGAAGAGCACGCCGAAGGCCAGCAGCAGACCGTAAATGCCGCCGGATGCCCCGATCGTGCTGGTCTGGTGGTGGCCCAGCAGGACGTTAACCGCAACATCGCAAAAACCCGCGCCGATGCCGCAAAGGAAATAATATTTCAGAAACCGCCGCGTGCCCCAGGTCTGTTCCAGCGGGAGCCCGAACATCCACAGGGCCAGCATGTTGAACAGCAGGTGGCCGATGCCGCCATGCAGGAACATGTATGTGAAAAGCTGCCAGACGAACCAGGGGAAACTGTAGAACACCAGATCCGGAACCAGCGCCAGCGGACGCAGCAGGTCATGCACGAACGGGACATACTCGAGCACGAAAATCGCCGTGTTGACGATCAGGAGCCACTTCACTCCCGTAGGGAAATACCCGTAGATAATGGATCTGCTCAACCGGTACCGGGGCTGTGCCATGGCGGGCTCTCTAAGAATTAGAATAACAATCCGGCTGTCAGGATGCAGCCGTATCTTCGCTTTTCCCGTACCGGTTCAGCAGGCGCGCGCCGAACTGCAGCAGGATCGCCAGGCCCAGCCACACCTGCCAGTGGGAAAAGAGCCCCGTGGGGATGGCGAAACTGCCGGTCCAGTTCAGGTCGGCGGCAATCCGCCACAGACCCAGCACTGTCGCCAGGACCGCCGCCGGGGTAAGCAACGCCGCCACGCCCAGCGCGAGTTTATTGCCGTTGCGGCCACGTTTGCCAACCTTGGCGCCACGGCCAAACCGGATCCGGACAATCATGCGATTTCAAACCCTAACCCAACAGAGAGAAGCCGTGAAACAATCCGCTGGGCAGGCGGCACCGCCTGCCCCACCGCCTGCCCCACCGCCTGCCCCACCTTGGTGCGCGAAGGGGCAGGTGGCCTGCCAACCCGGGCGGTCAAACCCTGCAAGTGTACACGTTGGCGGGCGGCAGATTCCAAATCACCCGCTCGGAATTCACGTCGCGGAAATGCTTCTGCAGGAAGTCCTTCTCGGGGAAGCGCTTGATTCCGAACGCCGACAACCAGTTCGGGCTGCCACTCGAGTGCACGTACTGATATTGCGCCAACACTCCGCCGTCCGTCAGGCGTTCCGCCACCTGCTTCACGATGGCCGCCCGCTGGCGCGGCCGCATGGCGGTCAGACCCAGCGACGACACCACTGCGTTGGCCCGCCGGATGCCATGTTGGTCCAGCACCGCCGCCAGATTCTCGGCCCTTCCGAGGATCGGCACAAAGCGCGGGTCCTGAATGGTCCGTTGGAGATGCGCCACAAACACCGGATTCAGGTCGAAGCCATAGAGCACCGAATCGGGCGCGAGACGCTTCAGAATCTCCGTGGTGATGGCTCCGGTGCCCATGCCGAGCTCCACTACCACGCGTGCACGGCTGAAATCGACGCGCCGTAACAGGGCGGCGGCCAGGCATCGCGAACTCGGAAACAGCGAGGCCGTTACCGACAGGGAACGCAGGGACTGTGTAAAGAACAGCCCACAAGCGGAAGTTGAGCGGGGTGGCACCTCGGCTCGACTTGGCGTCTCAAATCTCAGGGAATCGAAGCGTCGCGCGGACGGGGTGCTCAATATTATCTCCCATGTGTGCTCGTCACCTATGATACCGCGACCAAGTCGGTCTGCAACTCCGGCACTTCGATTTGCACCCGAGTTCCCTGCCCCGGCTGGCTCTCTATCCACATGCGGTATTCGCTGCCGAACAGCACTTTGAGCCGTTCGTTTACATTGCTGACGCCGATGCCGGCGTGTTCCAGGAGCGTGCCCAGTTTCTCCTCGGAGATGCCCACGCCGTCGTCCTCCACCAGCAGATGCAAGCGGGCCTCGCTGCGGTGGGTGCGAATGCGGATTGTGCCGCCTTCCACTTTGCTGCTCAACCCGTGCTTGATGGAGTTTTCCACCAGCGGCTGCAGGATCATGCTGGGCACCAGCATATCGAGGGTATCCCCGGCCACGTCCGTTTCGAAACGCAATTTGTCGCCGAAGCGGATGACCTCGATGGCCAGGTAGTCCTCGATGAAGTTCAACTCGTCGCGCAGGGGACTGAAGTTCTCGTGCTTGCGCAACAGGCGGCGCAGCACCGTGGAGAGCTTCCCCACCATCACGCGCGCCTGGTTGGGATTGGTGCGGATCAGCGCCGAAACCGAGTTCAGCGTATTGAACAGGAAGTGCGGGTTGATCTGGCTGGTGAGCGCGGCCAGGCGGGCTTCCACCAGCAGGCGCCCCTGTTCCTCGAGCTTCTTCTCGTTGCGGGCGTTGTTCCAGATTTTCAGCGGGATGGCCACGGCGAACAGGGTGCTGCCATAGATGGCCGCGATGGCCCAGGGCTGGTGCGGTTCCGTACCCGGGGGCTTGAGGCTGAAAACCAGGTCGCGGTTCTTGTCGAAGAGTTCGGCCAGCCCCTGCCGCAAGGCCTCCGCGCACAGAATGGCGGCGAAGAAAATCAGTTGGAATCCGGTGTTCCAGTGGTTGCGCTTTTCCTTGAAGAAACGGTAAATGCTCAGGTCGAAGAAAGGCGAAAAACGCCACACCTCTTCGGGCGTGGGGGCCAAGTCGCGCAGCAACCCTCCCAACACGCCGATGCTGGCGAGCAGCGGCAGCGTCAGCCACTCGTGCCGGAAGAACGTGGGCAGCGAGATGAGGATTCCGGCGGTGAGGCCGGTGACATAGCCGCCCAGCAATCCGGCGATCAGGCTGCCTTCCAGACCCAGGTCGGTGGCCTCGTAAGGCGCCGGGCCAGCCACCCGCACGGTCACGCAGAATGCGAATACCGCGGCCAGCCACAAGGCCAGCGTAAGCCGCTGGGACAGCGTGCGGGTCTCGCGCATCAGCATCGACTTGAAGGTGTTGGATCGCGACACCACGCTCGCGACGGCGGCCATCGCGGCGAGCTTCACCAGCAGCGAAATCAGGTAGCCTTCCGGATTCATTGGCCGCAAGCCATTATAATAGAGTAATCAAGGTTCCTAATCACCAGCATGAACAACACCTCCGCGCTGCGGCTGCGAAAAGTGGCCGAAGCAGATTTTCCCACCGAGTTCGGCGCCTTTCGGATCTACGGGTTCGAAGGCCACCAGGGCGAACGCTCCGAAGAAGCCGTGGTGCTGAAGATGGGCGACCTGGCGGACGGTCCCCCGCCCCTGGTGCGCATCCATTCCCAGTGTCTCACGGGCGACGTATTTCATAGCCTGCGCTGCGATTGCTGCGCGCAGCTCAATATTGCGCTCCGGAGCGTGGCCGGCGAGGGCCGCGGCCTGCTGATTTACGAGCTCCAGGAAGGCCGCGGGATCGGCTTGATGAACAAGCTGCGCGCCTATGAATTGCAGGACCAGGGCGCCGACACGGTGGAAGCCAACGTTCGGCTGGGCTTCGATTCCGACCTGCGCAGCTATGCCTTGCCGGGCGAGATTCTGCGCTATTTCGGGTTGAAAGCGGTGCGGCTGCTCTCGAACAATCCGGACAAGGTGGATGCCGTGGAGAGGGCCGGCGTGGAAGTGGTGGAACGCGTGCCCTGCCTGGCGGACGCGCTGGAGTCGCGCGAAGCCTACATGCTCACCAAGAAAGAAAAGATGGGCCATTTGCTGGAGTAGCGCGGCGGAGCGGCGCGGCCAGCCAACCGAACAGCGCCGGCAGCAGCGTGTTCGGCCTCCGCCTTCGAGCCCGCGGTGTCCCGGAAACAACTGGGATTTTTGAAGCTCTTGTGGGGCGGACCCCGGGCGGACCCCCTGGTCCGCGGCCGACGCCCTCGTCGGCCTTTCTCGTATGACGCGAGGATCTCGCTTGGTCGTGAGCGGGCCGGCCAGGGGGCCGGCCGCGGACCGGGGGGTCCGCCCCACAAGAGCACCCACAAGAGCGCCGAACGCCGGTCCGGGGATTCCCTGGACACAACACTATCGCCGGCCGCTCGACCACCCTGGTCCGCGATTTCGGCGGCCTTTGCCCGGCAGCACCATCCGGATACCGTCTAAGATCAAGAGAGGTGAATATCATGAGGTTTCGTTATTGCTGGCTGCTCGCGGCCGTGCTCGTGTGGACGGGATGCGGCAAAGAAGAGCGCCGGGAAGCCACTTCGCTATGCAAAGTTCTCAGCCTGAAACAGGCGGATCTGGCCGCCACGAACGGGCTCGAGAAGGACCTGGTGGCCAGTACGCGCGCCTGGTACGAAGGCATCATCAACAATGGCGGGGGCGTCGGCAAGGGCCTGGAAGACAACGCCGCGTCCGCCAGGTCGCTGTCGCAATCGGCCGCGCTGGTGAGCACCCAGCTTGGGCAGGTGCGGCAAGCCATCTTCGATCAACCGCTGAAACAGGAATATCCGCAGGGCGTGCGCGATACCGTCATCAACCAGCTCATGAAGCGCCAGCGGACGCTGCAGGAGGTACGCGCCGCGCTGGACGCCTGCGCGACGAGTTTCGTGGGGTTCGGACAGAGCCGCGACTACAAGGGCGATACCTATCCGGCGGGCATCGACAAACTGAATTCGCTGCTCTCCGGCTATACCGGGCCGGAAGATGCGGTAGGGAAGGCAACCCAGGACCTGAAGTCGAAATACACCTTGACCGATGCGGACCTGCTCAGTAAGCCCTAAGACAAAACGCAGTAAGTACGGGGCCGGACGCACGGCCCGGCCCCGCTTCTTCACACTACTTACTTGGGGATGGGGTCGCCCCGCTTGAGTAAGTAGGGATTGCTGTAAGTGTTCTTCAGCGCTTCCTTGGCCGCATCGGCATTCTCTCCTCGCGGAAGGTAGCCGCCGCCGGCCCAGGTCATGTAAAACACCCAATTCGGCTGGGCCTTGAAAATCTCCGGCGCGGGGACTCTTCCCACCTCCCCGAGCGCGATGGGCTTGCCGTCGGCGATGGTCTGGATCTCGTAGTAGTATCTTTCGTCCAGGTTACTGTAGTTGTCATAGCTGACCACATCGCAGTAATTCTTGCCTGGGAAGAAGCTATAGAACTCGCCGCCGGGAGCGGGGCCGTTCTGATTCCACACCCAAACCAGGTTATTCAGGTGATGGACGTTCACCATGCGGTTATAGACTTCCCGGTAGAGCATGGCCGTGCCGTATTGTCCGGGACGGCCGCCCCACCAGAAGAAGGTGCCGTTGTTCTCGTGCATGGGACGCCACAGGACCGGGATATGTGCGTCCTGCAATTGCTTGAGATATCCCGCCGCCGTGTCCATGTACTTTTCCCACCGCTGGTGCAGGAGCGAATCGGACGCGATCAGCTCCAGCCATTGATCGTCGGTGAGCCTGGCCTGCACGCTGCCGCGCCAGCTCTCGCTGGTGCCGCCGTTCGGAGCCGCCTTCCCGGGCTCGTCTTCGGTGGGCCGCAGCATGTGCCAGCACAGATAAATGATGGAGCCGGCGGCATACTGCTTCTTGGCTTCTTCGATCATGAGGTCGCGGTGGGTGATCGCGTCCTTGTCTTCGCCGTCCAGGAAACCGAAATCCGAGCCCCAGATGGCGGGATAGTAACCGGTGGCGTCGTGGATCTTGTCGGTATCCAGATTGCGTTGATTCGGGAAGTTATGCTGGCCCGTCAGGGTGCCCTTGCCCTTAAGCCCGCAGAGAGTTTTCAGCAGGGCGCGCGCCTCGGGCGTGGCGTTGGGATTAACCGGTTCACAGGCATACGGCGGTGGAGCGGGGGGCCGTACTGCGCCGCCGACGGCAAATCCGGCGCCGCCGCGTCCGCCGCGTCCGCCGGCGGGAGCGCCACCCAGTTGTTGAAGCTGTTGTTGGAGCTGCTGAATCTGCTGCTGGATCTGTTGCTGCTGTTGTACCACCGCGGGCGAAGGCGCCTGGCCGGCCGCTGGCGGTGTCTGTTGCGGCGTGGCTGGCGGCGCAGCGGCCTGAGCGAAGACGCTCGCGGCTGCGCACAGCATGACAGCCAGCGCGCCGATTATGGATTTCCGCATATTCTTACCTCCGGAAGGCTAACGGTATCACAAGTGGCGCCCGATGTTTGCGCAAACAGTGGGGCGCGTCGCGGCGACATTGCGGCGGTGGCCGCTCACCCCGGGGCCGCGGGGTACGGCCGCAGCCATCGCCGCGGCTGCGGCCATCGCCGGCTGCCGCACCCCGCGCCCTCGCCGCGGTTGCGCTATGTTGGGGCTGCCGAAGGCCGCTGCGGTTGCCGGCTGCCGCGGCGATAAACCAGCCAGGCGGAGGCCACCACGGCGAACGTCCCGGCGGCCAGTTTCCCCTCGAAGAGCCAGACGTTGGCGATGGCCCCGGTGGGCACCAGGGAGCACAGGATGGCCAGCAGGGTGATGGCCCAGCCGGAAAGAGCGCTGGTCCGCTTGCCGGCCTTCCAGCCGCTGCCGAAAATGTACAGATACGGCAGGAAGCCGGTGATCACCATCAGGGACACCATCTCCTGATACGCGGCGCGGAGGCTGTCGCCGAGCTGAAAGACCAGCAGCAGCGCGGAGGCCACCACCCCGAACACCAGAATCGATACGTGCGGCGTGCCCCAGCGGGGGTGCACCCGGGCGAATGCCCGCGGCAGCAGGTTGTCCACACCGGCGGCGAAGGGCAGGCGGGAGACCGAAGTTCCGAAGCCGCCGAATTGTCCCACCGCGGAGGCCATCACCAGCACGGCAATCACCGGCGGAAGCCACAAAGCGCCCAACGCCTGGCCCGCCGATTCGCCGGCCTCCGCCAGCCCGTTCAGTTCGCTGATGCGCTCCGGCCTTAGCAGCACCAGCAGGGCCACCGTGCTGACGCTGTAGAAGACGGTGGCGAACCCCGAGGCGATCCAGCCGGCGCGCGGCAGGGTGCGCGCCGGGTCGTGGATTTCGGCGCCCATCATGGCCGCCATCTCAACCCCCGACATGCCGTAGGCGATGTTGGACCAGAAACTGACGGTGTCCCAGTTCCACTGGGGAAGCATGTGGAGGGGAGTCGCCGAACCGCGCTTGGCGCCAACCAGCACTGCCAGCGCCACCAGGGCTCCGCCCAGCAGCCAGGTGGCGGCGGCGCCGATATTCTGCGTCCACTTGCCGATTCTGACGCCGAGCAGGTTGGTGCCCAGGGCCACCCAGATGGCCACCAGCGCGGCCGCCAGCAGACAGAAGCGATTGTTGGCGAGGTGGGCGTAGCGCGGCCCGAGCGTGTAGAAGCCGGCGCCCATATAAAATAGCGCGGCGGTGGGCAGCAGGAAGGCGATGGCCATCCAGTAAACCCAGAAACACAGGAAGCCGTGCCAGCGGCCGAAATCGCTGCGCGTCCACGCATACAGGCCGCCGGTCGAGCCGGGGTATTTCGCGGAGAGCGCGCCCACCGCAACCGCGAGCGGCAGCGCAAACAGCACGGCGGCGGCAATCCACAAAATGACGGAGCCGGGCCCGGCATGCGCAGAGGCCGGAATCCAGCGCGTGCCCACGATGCAGGCGATGGCAAAAAGGGTGACGTCGCGAAGGCCAAGCTCGCGCTTCAATGCAGGCGGCGGGGCGGAGTCGGCCACAGGTTGAAAGTATAGCAGGAGGGGGCGCCGGCCTCGCGCCGGTACATCGGTAAATGGGTGATTTCGGTCACAAGGATGGAATCTCGGCTGAATGGCAGCACGAATTATCGGTCTTCACGCCGGCGGGCGCTACGTAATCGCGTGGCGCTGGAGATCGAAGGCGGACAACTGGTGGCCGCCGGTATGGAAGGAGGAGGCTCATGAATACCGACCCTCCGCAAAACCGCGGACTGACGGCGATCGATGGCGCCATGGTCCTTATCGTGGTGCTGCTGATCGTGCAGATCTGGTTGCTCTCCGCGACCCTCGAATCCTACCTCGCCGGCCATCGCGAGGCGGCCGTACCCGGCGCGATCATTTCCGGAATCCTCTTTGCCGCCTGCCTCGCACTCTATCGATTGGTCGACCGCATCGACTCGGAAGTGCGCAAAGGCTGAGCGGCCTCGTCGCCGTGCACGTCCCGCGGGGGAAACCAGGGACGAAGCCCTCGGTTTAGGTTAGGTTAGGTATAGCAGGCGGGGCGAAGACGGAAGCCACAATACCAACCACGGCTTCATTGGGCGGATCAGCGGCTACCTCCGCAAAGAAAAGCAGGTCCCTGGAAAGGCCCGCCAAGCGGCGCGGCGCAACCGGGATCGACGAAGCCATGGGACGCATGAACCGCGGAATCTGCCCTATTTCCGTTCGCCCTTTACCGCCGCTTCAGGTGTCAGGAGCTGCTGGAATTGCGACCCGGGCACGATTCCCGAAATGTTCACCGTAGAGCCTCTGGCCGTCGCCACGAGCGACTTCGCGAGCGCCGCGATGTCGGGATTCTGCGCCGTCTGGGCTTGTGCGATATTGACGGCCAGTTGCAGAAAACCCGCCAGCGCCGCTGCATTCTCCGGCGTGTCGGTCCAGAATTGCGCCGTGAATGCTACATTCGAGCCGAACTTCAGGCCTATATAGCCGCTCTTCGTCATCTGCAGCAGATTGGCAGGAGCCGCCAGGCCGAAGCCCAGGACTTGGGGGGCGTCCGAAGGAGCAGACGTCGCCAGGTTTTCGGTGAACAACAACGCATCCTGCGTGGCGCTCGATTGGTTGACCAGCGTCACCAGGGAGGGCGGCAGCGATGGCGGCGCCGACTGCCGGTCGATGGCGGCCTTCAGGTTCGCGATGCTGCCCCCAATCATGATCGATCCGGTCAGGAACGCCCTGCCTTCCGTCTTCGCGGGATTGGTGTGGATAATCGTCACGCCCTTGTATGTTTCATGAGTGGCGCCACTGGCTGCCGCCGCGGCCGCGATCCTGGCCGGATCGAAGACGCCGCTGGCCAGCGCCAGCGGATTGGCAGTTTTGGGCGCACCATTCCAAACCACGAACAGTTCAATGAGATCCTGCCGCGGGTCGAAGCCGGCCTGCCACGCGACGCCCTCCATTTGGCTCAGTACATATTGTCCAGCCGGCGATAGCTTGGCCTGCATCACATTGATATACACCAGCACTTTGACGTCCGGCATCACCAGCTTCATCAATTGCGGGTCGGCGGCCGGCAGCGTGCTGACAAAAGCGCCGAAAAGAAACGCGAGGTCAAGAACTCTTGCTTTCATATCGTTCAGTCCGCAGAACCTCGCTCTATGTTATCGCGATCCCAAGAAAGCGGCGAAGAAACCAGGTAAGGCTGCCCTCGTGGCCAGAGGTCCTGGCGAGGCGTTTGCGCAGGTTGTCCAGCCGCTCCAACTGGTTATCCAGGGGGATGGTCGATCCGAATTCATTGACTCGGTAGCCCCCCACCGATTCGGCAAAATCGGCCATCCAATCTGCCTCCTCGCGCGAACCCGACCCGAGAAGAACTGTCCATACCCGTGCCGTAGCGTCGGATGAGGCTGTCACCATGCGTCCCCCGTCCGGGCTGAACGCCGCGACAAGGACCCACCCCTGGTGTTGCAGCGGCGCCCCGACGGGCTTGCCGGTGGCGGCGTCCCACACTCGCGCCGAATTGTCCCAGGATGCGGTAGCCACCCGCCGGCCGTCCGGGCTGAACGTCGCTGAAGCGACAGTTCCTTGATGTTGCAGGGCTACCCCGACGGGGTTGCCGGTGATGGCGTCCCATACCCGCGCCGTGTGGTCCCATGAGGCCGTCACCACCCGCTGCCCGTCCGGGCTGAACCCGCGGACAGTACGCTGCCATGGTGCAGCATTTGGCGTTGAGGAAACCACCAGCTCTGGCGGAGCAGCAAATCGGTGAACCAGCTTCGGGCTCCCACAGATTCGTTGGCAGTGTGGAGCGCACGCGCCAACTGAGCCATCGCCTGGGGCGCCCGGTCGGCATCCGCCAAATCCGCTGCGTCCTGGACCGACGAAAGGCTCAAAGCGATTTGCGCTTTCTGTCTCTCCTGACTGGCAACCTCCCGCTGCCTGTTTGCCTCGCCCGCACTCTCCTTCGCCCGCTCATCGTTTGCGTTGGCCGCCCCCGCGTTGCTCTCGGCAAGATGAAAGTTCGCGATCGCCGCGTGCTCGCTTTTCTCTGCCTTTTTTCGAAGGTAATCTGCTTCCCTTTGCGCGCGGACTGCCCAAACGGCAAACCCGACCGCGACGAGCATCAGCGCCAAAAACGACACGGCCGCAATCAGGGTGCGCCTGGCCTGAGCCTGCGCCAGTGCGAGCCTCGCTTCCTTTGCCCGGCGCTCCGTTTCCATCTGCGCCATTGCCCGTTCGGCCCGCTGGCGGCGCTCTTCGCGGGTCCTGCGCACCACGGGACAAAGCACGTCATGCGTCAGCTCAAGGTGCGGCGTGCCGAACCGCTCCTCGGCCCGGATCAGACGTCCGTCGATCAAAGAGTCGATGGCCGCGCCGTGGGCCGCTACTTCGTCACGCGGCGCCGCAGTCCGGAAACCATTCGGGCTGAGCAGCCGGTCCTCGATAAATTCCCGCACCGGCTGCCGGTCTGCCTCGTCCAGTGCGGAAATGCTGTCTTCCCAGAACTTGCTCAGGATGGTTTCGCTGTCTCCCTCGAGTTGGCCGGGGGAGATGTTGCTACCCTGGGGCCGTCCCTTGTTCAGCTCCCGGCACAGCAGGCAGAGGATGGCCGGGTCTACCAAACGCGGTCCGCGCTTACTGGCGGCGAATCGGACAATTTGCCGGGCGGCCTCGCGATCCACCACTTCGCGGCCGGGCTTCTCGACTGCCTCGATCGCCTGAGCCTCGGTAAATGGCTGGACGGCAAAGCGTGCCCCCATCACCGATGGCATGCGCACGCGCAGTCCGTCAAGGCGCCAGACGAAGTCTTCCCGGAGCACGATCAGAATGTGATAGGGCTGATGGTCATGCTCGAAGTCGAGCGTTTCGCCGCGCTCAAGCCGTTCACGGACACTGATCGGGTAGTAATTCTCCACCAGGTCGGCAAGTTGCGCCAGAAATTCTTCACTTTGCGGCCGGGCATCTCCCAGGGTGAAGATCTCCTCAAACTGATCGAAAACTACCACCTGCTCCGGGGATTTGGGCAGGCGGTGAAACCCTTCCCAGAGCGTCTCGCCGGTTAGGTTCAATTCCGCTTGAACTTGCCCGACGAGCGAGCCCCCGTGCGTGAGCCGGACCAGGTGCGGCTCCCAATGGCCAGTGCGAAGCTTCGGAAACAGGCCAGCCTGCACCAGCGAGGACTTGCCGGTGCCCGAGGGCCCGAAGACCACTGTAAGTGTATTACGCCGGCAGAGCCAGAGAAGCTGATCGATTTCGTCGTCGCGTCCGAAGAAGAACTGGCGGTCTTCCTCGGCGTAAGCCTGCAGGCCGGGCCAGGGATTCTGAGCGCTGAGGTTGTTGGCGCCACTCATTGCGGCCCGCCTTGCGGCTGCTGGAGGAAAAGCTTTACGTCGCGGACCAGGTCAAGTTCCTCCTGGGCTGTTCGCGCGTGAGCATGAGCGAATTCCGGTGGGACAGGGGTAAAGTCCATGAGAAGGGGACAAATCCGTTTTCCAGGGGTGCTGCACGCCAGGTCCCATTCTTTATGGACGAAGCGGCCTCTGGTAGTACGCTCCGAGCGGCGGGAGATCAGCGGCACGAAGACACGGCTGTCTTGGATGGCGTTCTCGATCTCTTTATTCCAAATCTCGCCCGACTGGAGCCCGGTTCGATCGAGCCAGACACTGATGCCGGACTGCTGAAACAGGTTTGCCAGATCGCGTGCGTCGGCCTCGTCTTCCCGTGGGTAGCTGATGAAGACGCCAGGCCGCGCGCCGGCGGGGTGCTTCTTGCGCCAGCGGCGGTCGAGTTCGGCGACGAAGTTGACTCCGGAGTCGTTGAGCCATAGCTTGGCTCCCTGGCGCTCCAGGAAGAGCACATAGCCAGGGTCGGCGGCCAAGGCGGAGTGCGCGAAGAGACCCTGGTCTCGGAGGTCGCCCGAAACTTTCAGGACGCGCCGGAAGAAGCGCCCGAGCCAGCCCGGGAAGCCGCAGCCGAGGAAGAGCAGGTTGCGGCGCGCCAGAAGGTCGAAGACCCGCGCTGGGCGGTAGCCGGGGTCCTGAAGCCGCTGAGTGAACTGCAGGATCTCCTCCTCGGACAGGGCGCAATCGGCTGTGCCATCCATGAGGCCGAATATCTGGAATACCACCGGCGCCAGGAGACGGTCCGAGGGGACGTCCGCCTCAGAGTGTGGGCGTTTCAAACCGTAGATCCGATTCTCGGCGCCGGCCCGGGCTTGCTTCACAGCGTCATAAAGAAGGGAATCGAATGTGGTGGAGACGTAGAGATCGAAGCCGGAGATTGCGGCGACTTGCGCGAGTGGCGCCGGAAGCGGCCAGTTAGCCATTGATTTCCGGATGACTTCCAGGGTTGTTCGGGCCCGGGAGTCAGCGTGACCGCAGAGATCGAGCAGGGTGCAATTCGGGGGTAGTTGGTTGGCGTCGATGCCAAGCCGCTGGATTAGAGTACTAACAAGGTGGTCGTGGAGGGTCTGAGATGCGTCTGTACCCTTAATCAGCAAGTCCGGACCGATCACCGGGACCACGTTGTGCTGCTCGATGTCGGTGATGAGCAGTTCCCAATCGTCGTCTTCGAACGGCCTTTCGGGCGGTGGCACCGCGGAATACATGTGCTCGGACCAGGATAACGGTTCCTGGCATATTAGGAAAGCCTTCCCTCTTCCCCTTTTCCATACCCCGCCCGCGCGCGACATCCGAGTCCAAAGCCCCACCCGGTACTGGAACCAACCCCCAACCCACAGTACCGCGCTGGTGCTTGTAGCGTCTCCCCCGCTTACGGTATGCTCAACTCGGAAATTGGTGGGACCTAGCCTATGAACGAGCTCGAAGAACTTGTAACTTCCAACCGCCTCGTGTCGGATGTGTTGTCGATGGAAGAGCCTCTGCCCGTGGAGGAAGCCATCCGCTATGGCACCAGCCTGGCGCACGCCTTGCGGCGAATGCACCAGGAGGGGGCCGTCTGCGGCTGCCTCGACCCCGACCATATCGTGTGGAACAAGAACGGCGTGAAACTGGTGCAGAATGGCGCCGGCGGTCTGACGCCTTACCTTTCGCCGGAGCAAGTGCGCGGAGAAAACCCCGACGCGCGCAGCGATATTTTCGCGTTCGGCGCCATCGTCTATGAGCTGCTATCGGGCCGCAAAGCCTTCCCGGCGCGGGACCCGGAGGAGTTGAAGAAAGAGATTCTGGACCGCGCGCCAGCGCCGCTCGCGGGCGTCCCTGACGAGATCTCCGCTCTGCTGGGCCGCTGTCTCGAAAAACGGCGCGAAGACCGCTGGCAGCGCATGAGTTCCGTGGTCATCGAACTGAAGCTCGCCAGTGCCACGGCGCGGCAAGCTCATTCGGCGGCGGAATGGAAAGACAGAGTCGCCAATCTGCGCGCGCAGATTGCCGGACAGGACGCGCGGTTGACGGCCCACCAGGCGGCGCAGGATTCGGTGGATGCGGAGCTGCGGCAATCGATCCAGAGCCTGGAAGAGAAGCTGGAGCACCAGGGGGCTGAGATCGCCGGAATCCACCAGACGCTGGCGGCGATTCAGGAATCCATCGCGGGTTTGCAGAAGGGCGCGCAGATTCATACGCGGGCCATCGAAGGACTGGAGGCCGCTGCCTCGCAAACCGACGAAGTGGTGGAACACGTGGTGGAAGCCTTTGGGATGGTGCACAAGTCAATGGTGGAACGTGGGGAAGCGAAGGTTCTTTTGGTCGCAAGAAGCGGAGACTGAGCCCCCGGCGCCGGGGCGCGGAGGTGCGGATTCGCTGGCGGACCTTATGGCGGCGGGGCCGCTTCCCCTGGCGGAAGCGCTACGCTATGCCATTGGTCTGGCGGAGGCGTTGCGTGAGGTTCATAGCCGCGGCCGCGTCCACGCGTTCCTCCAACCCGCCGCGGTCGCGATCCAGGATGGTCAGGTTCGCCTGGTGTCCGGTGGCCCGGCAGTGGTTTCGCCCTATTTTTCTCCGGAGCAAGTGGCGGGATACGATTTGGACCCGCGCAGCGACATCTTCTCCCTGGGCGCGGTGATGTACGAGATGCTCTCCGGCCGCAGGGCCTTTGACGCCACCACCAGGGTCGGCCTGCGCATGGAGATTCTGGACCGCGAACCGGCCCCGCTCGAAGGCGTGCCCCCCACGCTGGCGCGCCTGGTGCTGAGATGCCTGGAAAAGAAGCGGGAACGGCGCGCGCAGCGCATGGAGATTTTGTTGGCCGCGCTCAAACTGCAGGAGATCGTCGCCGCGCCGGGGGACGGGGCACGAGCGGGGCCGGCGTCCGTGACCCCGCTCTCTCCGCCGCGGCGGTGACGTCTCGCGGGCGTCCCGCGCGCACCGTCTACCGGCGCCGGAATCCGCCGTAGTATCGCCCGCCGTAATAACGCGGCGCAACCCAGTTGGCACGGGGATACGGCGGACGCACCCAGTAGCCCGCGCGCCACTGGCAGCGCGGTCCCACCGGACACCAATACCCCGCCACCCAGTTGTAACCCGGACCGGGGGCCGGCACGGCATAAGCGGCTATCGGGGCAGGCGGCGCTCGGTAAACCGCGACCGGAGCGGGTGCGCGATAGCCGAAGGGTTATGCTTCAGAAGTTCTGCAAAAGCGATCCTGCATAAATCAGGTAAGACAAAAACGGGTCATGATGTTTCCGAAGAAGACCAAACAAGCTCCCTGACCGGGGGAGCGGAGGAACAAACATGAC
>Ga0265316_10001456_pt1 | contig 25404 bp, 19 predicted proteins | sample 4522metaG_FD_202092 | JGI IMG/M metagenome (GOLD analysis project Ga0265316, IMG submission 202092) | Rhizosphere microbial communities from Carex aquatilis grown in University of Washington, Seatle, WA, United States - 4-5-22 metaG | ecosystem: Host-associated > Plants > Roots > Rhizosphere >... | reverse complement strand
ATAGTAAGGTAGACGTAACAACTAACAAAGAGGGAACAGACGTAAACGTTAAAACAAAAGACGTTGACGTATCAACAAACAAGCTGCCGGCAGACTGGCCGTCAGATTTACCAACCTACAAGGATGCGAAGCTTCTGGCTTCAGCCAAGACGCCCCAGGGCTCAACAGCTACTTATGAAATAAGCGATAAGTTAAAACCGATCGCTGATTTCTATAAAGATGAAATGAAGAAAGCCGGATATGACGCAGACAAATCAAATGATATGATGATGACAGATAAAGGGGGCGTAATGGTTTATAAAAAAGGCGGCAAAGAAGTCGACTTTACAATGGGTTATGCAGATGCAACCAGCAAAACCTCATTGGTTGTTCTCGTAAAATAAACAAAGCAATTTCGCAGGGGGCCGCTGAATATCAGGCGGTTCCCCCGCTTAAATTATTTTCAACTTTGAAGCGGTAACCGGCCAGCCGGCAAAAATTACGAAGGCAAAACCGTTTTCAAAGATTTGCGGGGACTACTAACAGAGCAAGTTTCAAATTACTATCTAATGCAGAAAGAATTTATCGTTTACGTAAAGATGTCAAGGCCTAATAAGTTATCTACGGGAGTTTTGCCGGTTATGATGGCTAAAGGACAGCGCTCGAGCGGACAATCAACTATGGTGCTATCGGGAAGGGATCATTCAAACATAGTGTTTTATGAATCCAGGAAAAGCAAACGGCAGGCTATAGCGCGCGAAAAGGAACTGAAGAAGCTCAACAGGCAGAAATTAACCGACCTGGTAAGAACGGTAAACCCTGAGATGCTGGATATAAGCGGCATTTGGAACGAAGACGAAATTCATTTTGAAAGAAATTCAATTTTTTTAGAATAACAAAGCGCTTAGAAATTCAAAAAGCGCTTAATAACAGAAAGGTTCGGTATCTTATCCGATGAATAGCAAAGGTATTATGATATTAAGATTGTTCATAGCGTTTATAGGCGCATCGGTATTTTGCTCGGTATTATTGATGTATTACCCAATTGCGGCGGTCGGATGCATCCCGTTATATCTTCTGATTATTATAAGAGCTAAACAAGTTTTCAGCAAAATAATAAAAAAATCAATTTTAAAAATTTAAAAAAATCAGAAAGGGCAGGCAAAAAAAATGAAATTGTTCAAATCTTCTCTAATTTTACTTGTAATTTTAAGCGCTGTTAGCATTCCTCTTCTAAACGGATGCAGTAAAATTAAAGCCATTAAAGAAGTCTCAGACATGGTAAAAGGAGACAGGCTGTATTTCTGCGAAAGATACGTAACAAAAGAAATAGGCGAAGATACCAAATTCAAAAGAGGAAAAGTAACTGTAATGATGAAACTAAAGAATGCAATCGGGGAATCTTCGGTGGATATTAATATTACCGACCTTTCAACCGGTAAAGTTGCAGATACTTTCCCGTTTACCGTCCAGCCGGGATGGGATTACATTCATTTTGACGACGTTGAGTTTAAAGATACCGGAAAGTACAAAGTCAGCTGTCTCAAAAAGAACGGCGACGTAATAGCGACCGGCGAAGTAGAAATTATTTAATAACTTAAACACATAAAACTATGCTAGACGATCTGGAATATGCAGCGCGCGACGCCGCAAGAGACGGCCTGAGAGGGCAAAACGGCGGATTTTTCAACGCTTTTTTAATGAGGTTTAAACAGAGGCTGGTCTTTAACCTGATCATAACTCTAGTTTCACTTGGAATTGTGTTGATAGTACTGTTATACGTAGCGTTTGTAATTTTAAGAGCTCTGTAAAATAATCTAATCGAAAGGAAATCTTAAAATGCTTAATCATTATGGCTTTAACCCGGATGACGAAATAAATAATTCCGGGTTTAAGAACGAAGAAGAAGAAGATGAAGAAGATGAAGAAGATGAAATTGAAGATGATGATGACGACGAGGAAGAGGATGAGGACGAAGAAGAGGATGACGATGAGGATGAAGGAATCTCGTTCGAAAAATATGTTGCACTGAGAACTAAAATGGACCCTTGTGGAGACGATAAGGAGGCTCACGATAAGATACTTCAGACTGAAGGATACTCAAGAGAAGATTGGGATTTCTACGATAGGGTTTGGAGCGTTGAAATGACAAACCCTGAAAGGCTCAATCAGTTCTCGGAACTATATGCTCAATATACTAAGAAGAATTGAGGCGCGTGTGCCAAGGGTGTGTACCAGGAAAAACTTTTAAAAAAATCAGGTAACTAAAAAGGGGATATATTTAAAATGGACCAAATTAACGGAATAACTCTCGAAAAATATGCCGACCTTGTTGTAATGATGAGCGACTGCGGCGAAGACGACGAAGCCTGCTATAACATAGCGGAAGCAGAGGGCTTTTCAAAAGCAGATTGGGATGCCGCAAAAAGCGGATGGAGCGGCAAGATGGCTGACCCAACTGACATGGGGAAAACCGCCATGGCTTTCATGCCGATGTACCAGGCCGCGCTTGGGAAAAAGAACGCGGAGAAAGAACCCTGCTCACTGGAAGAATATGCGAGGATACATTCGGACATGTCATTCAGAAAAGACCCGGATGATCCTTCTAAAAAAATCAATTATGAAATAATATTAAAAGAAAACGGGTTAACTACAACCAAGTGGGGCGAATGGAATTCTTACTGGACTCCGAAGGTGAGTACGCCCGGCGAGATCCACCAGAAGTTTGCGACGCTGATACAGGCGCATTCTGACAGGATCTTAGGAATTAAAAGATAAAGTTTTTTTGCCCCCGCAAAAAAAAATCTTCACCGCTAAAAGCCGTGAGTGAATTGCTGGTTCACACACGGCTTGGTGAAGATGTTATTTTACCAAAACCCCGCTTAAATATAAATGCAGAATCTGAAAGTAACATATCCGTTCGTTTTCATAGGGCACGGCGAACTTAGTCCCGATCAGATAGATAAATGCGAAGAGTGTTATATCTGGTTTAAAAAGCCCGTAAAACCTGAAGTAAGAAAATTAATTATGAAAACCTGTCCGCCGCCGCTGGCGGGATTTTTTCATTGGGCCGACGAGTTTGTTCATTTTGGCTCGGCTGATGATATTTATGACGGCAATATAATGCTGGCTTATTGCGAAGAAAAATACAAGGGTATCCTTGAAGGCACAACTGATGCCGACCCTGGTTTCTGGGGTTCAAAACTAAATGATGACATCTTCCTGAATTCTTTGAAAGCCTACGCGGCGGACCTTGAACGATGGATAAACGAAGTGAACGGCATAGAGCCTGTAGCTTTCTTCCTCGGGCCAAATGCTGCAAGCCCTGTAGATGAATGGAACTACTGGAGCAAAAACTCAGCGGCGAAACTGGCGCTACCCTACATCTCGGAGTATACAATCAAACATAAAGAACTTTTCGAAACTGATCACGGCGAAGAAGAAACTGAAATCAGGACAATAAAGATCAAAGGCATCAATTCCTGGGTTGCCGAAATGTTCCCGGGCCACATGAAACATATTTACGGATATGTTGCAAGGCAGCTTCTGCATTACGCGTTACGGACAGAAAGGAACATAATCTTTGATGCGGATGAACGCGCCGGGCTGAGAGCTGTAATAAATTCAATTTACAGGGCAGACGGAATCTATGACGGGGTAGAAACGCTGACTGTAAGCGATAGTACGATTAAACATAACGCTTCGCTGATCGAATCACTTGTTAATGGATTACATCCCGCGGAGAAGTATGAAGAAATAAACAAGTTTGACGCTTATACTCAATTAGCGTTTTATGCATCAAACAACAGAACTGCGGTGATGTTTGCAAACCTGCCCAACGCGCCGGATAAATTAAAATCACTGTTGGCGGACCTGCCGGAAGTTCGTAAACCAGTAGCAGCGAGCCTTTTGGTTTTCTTGGCAAACAATCTTGTGAAGATAGGTCCGGCTTACGAAAAGAAATACGATTTTAAAGAGACCCCGCTTGCCGCGGAAATAATGGAACTGAGCTTTGACTATCCGGAAGTTACCGCCGAAGCATTTATCAACGCCGCTGCGTTTTGCGACCATCTGAAGAATTATGAAAAAATGCTGGAAGTAAGCCTGAAGGGATATGAGAAGTTTCCCGAAAATACTTCAATCAACGCGAATGTTCTTTACTCGGCGCAGAAGCTGGGAAGAAATGATATAACGCAAAAGTATTCCAAATTATCTGAAGAGCTTTCATTCAGCGATCCAATGCTGCTTTTGAATCACATTTATGAACTTGTTACTAAAGGTAATATAGGTAAAGCAAGAGAAATGGTTCTGGGTTTTATGAACAAAGGAGGCAAGCTTTCTCCTGAGCTATTGGCAAACATGATATACACCTATACGCTTGAATCAGAAGATAACTCTGACAAGGAGATTTATCTTGAAGTGCTTTTGAACTTTGTTAAAGGAAACGGCAAGAATAATATTAGATTTAAAACAAACCCGGATCTGATCTGCAACGGAACCATTGTGTTCAATAATTTAAAGAGATATGAAGACTCGGAAATTCTTCTTAAGGCCTTCAAAGACAATGATGGTAAAATGACGGCGGGTTTGTATAACCAGGCAATGTTTTCCCCCGTAGCATTGAAGGACATGAAAAAAATTGAAGAAACGTTAACGGACTTTCTTGAAACATACGGCAAAACCCCGAATATTTTCAAAGAGCATTCTTATATATTTGCGACGGTTTCGAACTGTTATGCTCTAAAGGGCGACGCGAATAAGACTATCGAATTTCTGAAACTGGCTAAGAAGAACAGATTCGATATAGATTATATAAAAGATGAGGCCGACTATGATTTTTTGAAAGGAAACACAGAATTCACAAATCTGTTCAAATAATTATTTTTGTTTTTAAATAAAATCAACAAATTGCCCTTAAATTCCTTGAAAATTTACCAATTTTTAATTATCTACTACATAAATCTGTAAATTTAATACTTTTATCGAAAAGAAGGAAAATCATAGCGTATATAGTAGCCGGCTGAATTTTAATATCTTTGTAAATTAAACCATTTAAGCCTATTTAACATCTATTATATACAGGCCCCGATGTATAACAGATTCATTTTTTCCCAAGAAAAGGAGTAAATTTATGAGAACATTAAATAAAATTTTATTATTTTACGGTCTGATGATTTCAACCACCACGATCATATCAAGCGATGTTATTGCCGGCGAAGACCTGCTGTTTGAGAAAACTCTCGCAACTTCTTCCGGTGAGAACCTGACCTTAGATTCTTTTGCAGGGAATGTGGAAATAACCACAGGTTCTGCAAATGAGGTTTCAGTTAAAATTTACGGGAACCAGGAAGCAAAAGATAAACTGGATTTCTCGGCTGAGAATACGGCTAACGGCATTACAGTTGACGTTAAGAAAAATACAACCGGCAATATAAGAAGCCTGAACCTGAAAGTAGTGGTATCTGTGCCCCAGGAATACAACCTGAATGTAAAAACCGGCGGCGGGAATGTTTCGGTAGCTGCCGTAAAAGGAATAGTCGAATTAAACAGCTCGGGCGGAAATATTAATCTTGACGGCGTAATAGGGCAAACAAAAGTATCCACCCAGGGCGGAAACATAACGCTGAAGAATTTTGACGGAAACGTTTCGGCTGAAACAAACGGTGGGAACGTGAAGCTTACCGGAGCCAACGGTTCGGTGTATGCTACGACTAACGGCGGCAATATTTCGCTCGATTATACGGGAAAGAACTACGGGATAGAACTGGTTACAAATGCAGGCAATGTAAAAGTGGACGTACCTTCGGAATTTGACGCGGAAGTGGATATGTCGACTACCTGCGGAAGAATAGTAACCGATTTTGGGACACCTTCAGATAAACACGTTGGTTCAAGCTTAAAAACAACTATTGGAAGCGGCGGGGCAAAGCTAAACTGCTCTACCAATGCAGGAACAATATCAGCTTATAAGAAAGACGATACTCGCTAATTAAAATCTAACCAAATTAACATGAAAAGAAAAAACTTTTTTCTTCTGTTAAGCCCTCTTTTTATCTTTGTTCTATTTTTTTCTGTAAACATTTCTTATTCAAAGTTCTGTCATGAACTGCTCAAAGACGTGACGGTGCATGAAGAGAACGGAATCAACACCGTTGTAAACTCGTTTACAGGGAATATTACGGTCTCAAGCTGGGATAACCCGGATGTTTCTATGAAGGTTTATGGCAATCCTGAAGCGAAGGATAAAATTGACGTTGAATCCTCCGAATTGAACTCAGGCGTTAAGTTTGATTGCAAAGAAAGACCATCTATGGGCTCAGGTATTCAGGATGAACTTAATTACGACCTGAGTATTGAGGTGTATGTTCCCAAAAATCAGAATGTGAGCATCAAGACGGGAAGCGGCAACTTAACGGCTGAGAACATCGACGGCAAAGTGAAGCTGACAACCGGCGGAGGCAACATTGACGCGGCGGAGATTTCTGATAACGTGTATGGTATAACCGGCGGCGGTAATATTAAAGTCGATAACAGCCGAGGCGATATCAACGTTATTACTGGCGGAGGCAACATAGTGGTTATTGATTTTAAAGGCGCCGTTACCGCGCTTACCGAAGGCGGCAATATCGACATGAAAGGTTCGAACGCGGCTGTTAACGCTTCTACAACCGGGGGCAATGTTACATTAGATTATTACGGCTCGAACTACGGAGTTATTCTTAACTCTGAATCAGGCAATATCAATCTGGACCTGCCGGCTGATTTCAAAGCTGACCTGAACCTGCTTACCGAAGACGGAAAGATTTCGAGCGATCTGGCAAAAGAGAAAGACAAGAATTTTCTTATGACCCCGCTAAACGGCGGCGGCAAGAAGCTTTATTGCCTGACTGCGACGGGAAATATCATTTTAAATATTAAGAAAAGCTGACGAAGCAACCTTCAGGCTATTCCGGCAAACCGCTGATAATTAAGCTCGGGCTCAAAGAGGGCTCGGGCTGTTTATTTATTGATTGTCCCGATAGCTATTTTGAAATACTGGGCGAAATACCGGACTCGTGTTCAAAAACTAAAAAAAGAATCACCGGAAAGCACGGATTAAAATCCATTAAGGGAGCTTACGATTTTATCCATTATTTCACAAAAGCTAATAAGGAATACTCATCAGCCATGCCAATTCTAAAAAAACATTTGTCAAAAGACGGGATGTTATGGATTTCATGGCCGAAGAAGTCATCTGACATTCCAACCGATGTGAATGAAAATATGATCCGGAATTTTGCCCTGGATACTGGTTTGGTAGATGTTAAAGTTTGCGCGGTAGATGAAGACTGGTCGGGGTTAAAGCTGGTTTACAGACTGAAAGACAGATAGAGATAAGTTAACCTCACCGAAAAATTCCATACCTAACTGTTAATTTTTTCACTATTTTAGAAAACAATATCAAAAAAATATATTTGTTGAAAAATAACTTCGCATTGATTGGCGCGGCCGGTTATGTTGCCCCAAGACATTTGAGGGCTATTAAAGAAAACAATCAGAACCTGGTTGCAATACTGGATAATACTGATTCCGTAGGAATTATTGACAGTTATTTCCCTGAAGCATCTTTCTTCACCGAGTTCGAGAGATTTGACCGCCATGCTGAGAAACTCAGGCTGATGGGCGACAAGAAAAGAATTCATTATGTGAGTATTTGCTCACCCAACTATCTTCATGACGCGCATATAAGATTTGCGTTAAGAGAAGATGCAAACGCAATTTGCGAGAAGCCGCTGGTTTTGAATCCGTGGAACGTTGACGCTTTAAAAGCCCTGGAAAAAGAATCGGGCAGGAGCGTTAATACAATATTACAGCTTAGGCTTCACCCGCAGATAATTGCGCTGAAGAAAGAAATAGATCAGGCGAAAGCTAAAAAGAAATATAATATTGTTCTGACTTATATCACACCCCGCGGAAAGTGGTATCATTATTCATGGAAAGGCGACGTGGGAAAATCAGGCGGTATCGCCACTAATATTGGAATTCATTTTTTTGATATGTTGATATGGATATTTGGCGGCATTAAGTCGAACAAGGTGCACTATTATAAAGAAGATAAAGCAAGCGGCGTTCTGGAGCTGGAAAATGCAGACGTGAAATGGTACCTGTCTATCGATAGCGCCGATCTGCCGGATAAGAACCATAAGACTTACCGTTCAATTTTACTGAACGGGAAAGAGTTTGAATTTTCGGAAGGATTCACGGACCTTCACACAAAAAGCTACAAAGAGATACTCGGCGGAAAAGGTTTTGGAATTGAAGTAACAAAGCCTTCTATAGAAGCGGTATATGAGATCAGAAATTCCAGCCCAATTGGACTGAAAGGCGAGTATCATCCGTTTTTAAAGAATATTAATCGATCCTGAAAAATACATTCAGGATGTTCCGGTTTATTTACAAGCCTTCTGCTTTAATCAACTAAATCATAAATTAATTTTTATTTTCAAAATTATGTTTAATTCACAATTATCATTAAAGCTCTCAAATCAAATTCCCTTAAGAGATTTTTTTAGGAATCCTGAAAAGACCAATTACAAAATTTCTCCCAATGGCGCTTATATTTCATTTCTTGCTCCGCATGAAGACCGGCTGAATATATTCGTTCGGAAAACAGGCGATAAAAACGCCCAGCGCATTACTTCCGTCAAAGAAAGAGACATTCAAAGCTATATTTGGGGAAGCGATTCGAGGATAATTTACCTGCGGGATAACAAAGGCGATGAGAATTTTCATCTTTTTGCAATTGATATTGACGGGTCGAATCTTAAAGAGCTGACGCCGTTTGAAGGCGTGAGGGTTAACATAGTTGATGAGCTGGATGAGATAGAAAATGAAATTTTGATCGAGATCAACAAACGCGACCCGCGTGTATTTGACGCTTATCGATTAAACATCGTGACCGGCGAAATGGAGCTTGCGGCGGAAAACCCCGGGAATATTACTAGATGGATAACCGACCATGAAGGCATGATCAGGGCGGCAACTACATCGGACGGAGTAAATAGCAGCCTTTTATACCGCGAGAGTGAAGATGTTCCTTTTAAAACCATACTTACAACATCGTTCAGGGAGAATATGGCCCCTCTATTTTTCACATTTGACAATAAGAATATATTTGCGGCTTCAAACCTGGGAAGAGATAAAATGGCAATTGTAAAATTTGATCTGGAAAGCGCAAAAGAAACTGAAGTGATTTACGAGCATCCCGAAGTGGACGTTTATGATTTGAGCTATTCCAAAAAGAGAAAAGTTCTGACCTCCATTAATTTTACCACCTGGAAGCAGGAGCGCCATATTATTGATGAAGAGATTAGAAAAGTCTTCGCAACTATTGATAAAGAGCTTGCCGGTTATGAAGCCATAATTTCAGACATGAGTAAAAGCGAAGATAAGATAATAATCAGAACATACAGCGACCGCTCGCTTGGAGCATTTTATTTCTATGACGCCAATACGAATTCTCTGACAAAATTATCAGATGTAAGTCCGTGGATGAACGAAAATGACATGGCTGAGATAAAACCGATAAAATATAAATCCAGAGACGGCCTTGAAATCAACGGCTACTTAACGCTTCCCAAAGGCATTGAACCGAAGGATCTTCCGGTAGTAGTAAATCCGCATGGCGGTCCCTGGCACAGAGATTACTGGGTTTACAATCCCGAGGTGCAGTTCCTGGCAAACCGCGGTTATGCAGTCTTGCAGATGAATTTCAGGGGCTCTACAGGTTACGGAAGAGAATTCCTCGAAGTTTCGTTCAAACAATGGGGTAAAACAATGCAGGACGATATTACCGACGGCGTAAAGTGGTTGATTGGTGAAGGCATTGCCGACGCAAAACGTATAGCGATCTATGGCGGAAGTTACGGCGGTTATGCTACGCTTGCAGGCCTGACATTCACACCTGACTTATATGCATGCGGCGTGGATTATGTAGGCGTTTCGAATTTATTTACATTCATGAAATCGATCCCGGAGTACTGGAAACCTCAGCTTGAAATGATGTACGAAATGGTAGGCAACCCTGAAAAGGATGAAGAACTGATGCGTGCGGCTTCGCCGGTGTTCCATGTTGATAAGATCAAAGCGCCGCTGTTTATTGTACAGGGCAAAATGGACCCAAGGGTTAACATAAACGAATCGGATCAAATGGTTAAAGCCCTTGAAAAAAGAGGTATCAAAGCTCCATATATGGTCAAAGAAAATGAGGGACATGGATTTTCAAACCAGGAAAACAAATTTGATTTCTACGAAGCAATGGAAAAGTTTCTCGCTGAGAATTTGAAGTAATCATTTTTTAAATTCCCCTGCCTGCAGTAGACAGGCGCGAAGGCGGGAATCTAATTTTTGAAGGACTTTACATTGACCAGGTTGTAATTTTAGCTGATAACAAAGGGCGGTATTTATTACCGCCTTTAACTTTGACTATTCAATTAATAATTCACCTTGAAAAATTTCCTCATATATAAATCTTCCGCGGGCTCGGGCAAGACATACACGCTTGTAAAAGAGTATCTGAGGCTGGCGCTATCTAAGCCGGATGAATTCAGGCATACGCTTGCTATTACCTTTACGAACAAAGCCGCCGCAGAAATGAAAAGGCGTGTTATCGAAAAGCTCGGCGAACTTGCCGAAGGCAAAGACGCAAACCTTGCGGAAATATTGAGTAATGAAGGCGTCAAAGGTAACATCACGTCTCTTGCACAGGATGTTTTATCGAATATACTTCACAAATATTCTTTCTTTGCGGTTCAAACAATCGATAGCTTCTTCCATAAAGTAATACGCTCGTTTGCAAGAGAGCTGAAGCTGCAGCTTGGTTATGATATTGAAATGAAACCGGAAACAGTTCTGGATAAATTAATTGATGAGATATTTGACCGTATCGGCGAAGATGAAAAACTGAGAAATTACCTTGAGAACTTTGTCTATTACAATATTGATGAAGACGGCGACTGGAGAATTGAGCATAAGGTTAAAAACCTTTCCGCTGAAATATTTAAAGAGCGGTATTGGGAAAGGAAGGAAAACAGTAACGACGACCTCGCCGATAGCCGCGGGAAAATGCTGGAGTTTGTTTCCATAATGTTCGCAATTGTAAACTCATTTGAAGGTACGATGAATTCCATATGCGCTTCGGCAAATAATATCATGGAAAAATACGGACTTACGATGGGAGATTTCCCTTTTGGTAAATCCGGATTTATGAACTACCTTTTAAATAAAATCCGGAATAAAGTCTATGAACCAACAACTAGAGTGCTTGATGCCTATTCCAATTCTCAAAAATGGTTTACAAAGAGCCCGCATCCCAATCTTCACACTGCAATAAATGAGGGGCTTTATGACCTGCTGATTAAAGCGGTCGATAATTACGAACAGAACCACAAAAAATATTTCTCCGCCAAAGAGCTTACAAAGACAGTTTATATACTTGGAATATTTAACGATCTGCTGGAAAGCCTCAAAGCTTACCGCGATGAGAACAAGCTGCTGCTTATATCTGATACTAATATCATTTTAAAGCAAATAATCTCGAACGAGCCAAGTCCGTTCATTTACGAAAAAATAGGGAACGTTTTTAAGAACTACCTGGTAGATGAATTCCAGGATACTTCGAACTACCAATGGATGAATCTATTGCCGCTGGTAACAAATTCAATTAGCGAAGGTAATTTTTCTATGATAGTCGGCGATGTTAAGCAATCAGTTTACCGCTGGCGCAGCGGCAACATGAAGCTGCTTCTGGAAAAAGTACAGGAGGACCTGGCCCCGTTTAAAGAATTGATAGGCGTTGAAAACTTAAAAGACAACTGGCGGAGCTTTAATGAGATTGTAAAGTTTAATAATAGTTTTTTCCTTGCGGCATCTAAGCATCTTGCTGAAAAGAATGCAGAGTATGCGGAGCTTATTGAAGAATCGTATAAAGAAGTTACGCAAACTCAAAGCGAAGATAAAAGAGGCGGATATGTAAAAGTTGATTTTATTGAAACTGAAAAAGATAACGAAAAAAGCGCTAATGAAAGATCTGATGAATTGACGCTTAATTATGTTAACCAGCTTATTGATGACGGATTCGAATTGAGAGATATAATGATACTGACACGCAGGAACAGCGAGGCATCGCACCTCGCGGAGTTGTTAACCGGCAGCGGATATAAAGTGGTTTCAAATGATTCTCTATTGATAACAAATTCGCCCAGAGTAAAATTGCTTATCAACTTACTGAAATACATTTCGGACAGTTCAAATGACATTGCGAAAACAGAAATACTCTTCAATTATTTAGTTTATATTAAAGAAGATTTTAATAATTACAGGGATATTTTTGAAGATTATAAAAAAACTTCCGGTTTACTTTTTGGATCAAAGCTTCCGAAAGAATTTTTCTCAGCGCTGCCGAATTCTAACGGCATCAACCCAAAGCTTAACAACTTAACTTTGTATGAGTTGGTTGAAAACCTTGTACGCATTTTCGGGTTGAATGCAAAGGCCGATGCGTACCTTCAGCGTTTCCTGGACCTTATACTTGAGTATGTGAAGAAAGAGAATTCAGATATTACTGCATTTATTTCGTGGTGGGAAGAAAACAAAGAAAAAATTTCAATTAATGTTCCCGAAGAGGAAAATGCTATTAAGGTATTGACAATTCACATGGCAAAGGGACTTCAGTCCCCCGCCGTTGTAATCCCATATGCAAACTGGGAATTTAACATAAGCGGCAGCCGCGATCTTATCTGGGTTTCATCTGGCGAGGAGCCGTTTAACCGTTCATCCGCTTACCTTGTAAGAGCTGTAAGCAACCTGAAAAACAGCTATTTCAGGAAAGATTATGAGGATGAGTTTGTCATGACAAACATAGATAACCTGAATCTGTTATACGTTGCTTTCACGAGAGCAATTGAAAGACTTTATGTAATCTGCCCTCAAATAGCCAGTAATTCTTTTAATGCGTCGAAATTAATAAAAGAAAGTTTACCGGCAGAAGGAGCTGAATTTGGCAGGAGAGAAAAGAAGAAATCAAAAACCGCAATTGGAAAAATTAATTCCGTCAAATTAGATTCAACTATATCATCCGGTTATTCGGATAAAGTTGTTATTCAAACAAAGAACAGCGCTATTGAGAGAGGGATTTTAATTCATAGAGCCCTGGCAAATATAATCGTGTTAAATGATGTTGAAAACGCTGTCAATAAATTAATCAGCGAAGGATTGATCCGCGATAACGATAGAGATTCATACATTAAAGAGCTGACTGAAATCGTAAATAACAATGAGGTCAAAGAATGGTTTTCAGGCAAATGGGAAATCAAAACTGAGCCGGATATTTTGATACCGGGAGGTAAAACGATCCGTCCTGACCGCGTGATGATAAATGACAATAGAGCGATTGTGATTGATTACAAAACAGGCGCTCAATTCAAAGAACATGAATCGCAGGTAAATGAATATGCCGACGCATTGATTAAAGCAGGATTTGAGTCAGTTGACAAATATATTTATTATGTTTCTTCCGCGAAGGCGGTGAAGATATGACGCAGCATTTCCTGGATAAATTAGCTGAAGAAGTTCTTTTAAGGCATGCCTCAGAACTCAGCAAGTTGTGCATTGTATTCCCATCCGTCAGGGCAGGATTGTTCTTCAAGAAATTCCTTTCATCTAAACTGGAAAAGCCTGCATGGGCCCCTGAAATACTTGGCATAAAGGATTTTGTGAACCGGCTATCGCCGTTTGCAATCGAAGACAAGATCATTCTTATATTCGAATTGTATGAAGTTTACAAAAAGCATATCACGGGAGAGTCGTTTGATAGTTTTTATCCCTGGGGAAATATGATACTGGATGATTTTGATGATATTGATAAAAACCTTGTTCCGCCCGATGAGATATTCCGCATTATAAAAGAGACCCGCGAGCTTGAAGAAACTTTTGAGATGACTTTTGGCGATTTTGACGAGTTCCGTAAATTCTGGCGCTCGTTTTCTTCGCAGGACCTGTCTAAAAACCAAAGAGATTTCCTGAAAACATGGGAAATACTGGGATTGGTTTATAAAGAATTCCGGCAAAGGCTGAGTGAAAAAAATATCGCGTATGAGGGAATGGCTTACAGAAAAATCTATGTGAACATCAGGACAAATAAAACTGATATTAAATGGGATAAAATTATTTTTGCCGGCTTTAACGCGCTTAACAAAGCAGAAGAAGGTATCATCAGAGAGCTTACGAGGCTGGGGAAGGCAGAAACGTACTGGGATGCTGATAAATACTATGTGAACGACCCTAAACAGGAAGCAGGTTCATTCCTTAGAAACGCATTCAGAAATCTGGAAATTAAAAAGCCAAATTGGATAGTTTCCACGCTTAGCGGAGAAGATGCGAAGAAAATTACTGTGATAGGCGCGCCGCTGCAATCAGGGCAGGTAAAAGCGCTTGGCGCTGAGTTACAAAGACTGAACCAGTCATCATCTGAAATAACGGATAGTACAGCGGTGGTTTTGCCGGATGAGAGGCTGCTGATTCCCCTGCTGCATTCAATTCCGGAAGAAATAGGGTCGTTCAATGTGACCATGGGCTATCCAATAAAGGATACGCCGATTTACAGCTTTGTAGAGGCGCTCAAAAAATTACAGAAGAACAAAAAAGGAAAGAAATCGAGCCCAGTATTCTATCATAAGTATGTAACCGAAGTATTAATGCATCCGTATATCAAATCGGCGGCTCCGAAAATATCCAATGAACTGGTTGACCGTATCAGGGAAAGAAATATCATATACGTTCCTTCAGGCATGTTGACTTCAGAAAATGAAATATTGCACTCAACATTATTTACTTATGTTGATTCAGTGAAAGGCACGATAGATTATCTGGAGAAAATACTCACTTATTGCAGTTCTAAACTTGAAAGTTCTCAGAAATTAGACAAAGAATATTTTTTCATCTTTTTCACCCAGCTAAACCGTTTATCGGATATAATTTCAAAATACCCGCAGGAAATTGAAACAGAAACATTCTGGAAAATTTTATCGGAAGTTCTCACAAATGTGCGCATTCCCTTTTCGGGAGAACCATTAAAAGGACTGCAGATAATGGGATTGCTGGAAACACGTTCGGTTGATTTTGACAATGTTTTTATACTTTCTATGAATGAAGGCATAATGCCGAAGGGAAATACCAATAGTTCTTTTATCCCCTTCCATCTCAGAAAGGCATTCCGGCTGCCAACGTTTGAAGATGAAGATGCAATTTCAGCTTATTACTTCTACAGGCTGATCCAAAAAGCAAAAAACATATTTTTGTTTTATAATACTGAGCCGGGCGATTTTGCCGCCGGAGAGAAAAGCAGGTTTATTCTGCAGCTGGAAAGCGAACTCGCTAAAAACAACAGGAACATTTCTTTCGAAGAATTAATATTGGATATTCCTGCGCATGCCACAAAGAAGATAGAAATTACGATAATAAAAGATAACGAAATATTAGAGAAGCTTAGAACTATCGGGAAATTTTCAGCAACATCTTTAACCTCGTTTATTTCCTGTTCGCTAAAATTCTATCTTGAAAGAATTGCACGGTTGAAAGAAGAAGACGATATTGAAGAATTTTTCGGCGGCGCTACATTCGGGAAAATTTTTCATGAAGTTATGAAGGTTTTGTATAATGACTATGCGGGGAAAATAATTAGCAAAGATGATTTCGCAGCGTTGAATAAGCGATTGGATAATGAGTTTGGACCAATACTGGAAGAGGCTTTTAAAGAAGCTGATAAAGCGAGAGAGTTGGCAGGCGAACTGCAGGGCAAAAACCTGCTTTATAAAGGGATTATGCAAAAATTAGCCCAAAAGATACTTGAAAACGATGAAATTGACTCCCCTTTTAAAGTAATTGAACTCGAGGAACAATATTTAAGAGATATCGAAATTGAAGTTAACGGCAGAAAAGAAAAATTAATTCTCAACGGAAGAATTGACAGGGTGGATGAGAGAAAAAACAAAACGCGAATTATTGATTATAAAACAGGCAGAGTCACGTCAAGAAAAATAAATGAAAACAATTTCAACCTGATGTTTGAAGACCCGGAGTACAAAGAGTACTTCCAGACGCATTTCTACGCATTATTATACAATGCCGCTCATCCTGAAAAAGCGGTTCAGCCGGGAATTTATCCATTAAGAAATATCGGCGAAGGAATTCGTTACATATCTGAAGGTGAGCTTACAACCGAAACGATAAATAAATTTGAGGCCGGGTTAAAAGAATTGTTGACGAGATTGTTTGACGCCGAAATACCCTTTACTCAAACCGAATACGTCGAACACTGCAGATTCTGCGCGTTCAAAAGTATTTGTTACCGCGATTGAAACTTAAGTTTTTAATTTCTTCTTTTTGGCTGCGGGGAACAGAACATTATTCAGAATAAGCCTGTAACCGGGCGAGTTCTTATATAAGCTTAGATCTGTTTTGGGGTCGCCTACCGCATGCTGATAATCTTCCGGGTCATGCCCGCCATAAAATGTAAACGTTCCCCTGCCAAGATTACCGTGGATATATTTCACCCAATCTGTGCCGTCATTTTTTGCAAGGATAGTTATATCCGGTTTAATAAATCTTTCATGGAAACCTGATTCCTGCCCGAGGAATCCTTTTATCATAGACGTATGGTCCTGCGTTAACATAGAAGGTACAGGGTCATCCTTAGCGGAAAAATCAAATAAGGTAAAATAATCGTTGAACTGACCTTTAAGCAGTTCTTCATCGGTGATATCCAGATCGGAATACTCGTAAACATAAGGATTCATCATAAACTTAAAATCCTGGAATGCAAAACATTCCGAGTAATCAAGCTTGTCATTTGCATTCGGGTCTGCAGGGTCGCCGTCATACATCGATTCGCATACATCTGTGTATTGTGCGGCCAGCGCCATATCTGGAGTTGTAGCGCCGGAGCACATAGTAAATAAAAAACCACCGTTAGTAACATACTCCTGCAGTTTCTTCACAACAGCAAGCTTAAGCTGGGAAACTTTCGCATAACCCATCTTCTTTGCCATGTCTTCGTTGGTCTGCTTTTGCGTAAGGTACCACGGCGCGGTGCCGAACGCTGAGAAGAATTTCCCGTATTGCCCGGTAAAATCCTCATGATGAAGATGAACAAAATCATATCCTTTTAACTTGCCATCAAGAACTTCTTCGTCCCAGAGTTTATCGTATGGTATTTCAGTATAATCAAGCACAAGCTGAACCGCATCATCCCATGGCAGAGTATTTGGGGGGACGTAAACCGCTATCTTAGCAACTTTTTCAAGCCTTACAACATCCATATTATTTTTTTCATCCTGTACCTCGGCATATATTTGCGCGGCTTGTGTGCCGGAAATATTTTCAGAGCTGACGCCTTTATCTTTGCACTCTGCTTCAAGTTCCGGAGAATAGTCAAACATGAACGAGCCTCCGCGGTAGTTCAGAAGCCAGTCGAGTTCTTTGCCATGCAGCAGATGCCTGTATGCGATTCCGTACGCTCTTAGATGGTCGGTTTGTGAATTAACATCCATCGGGATGAGGAGTTTTTGCTGGGCAAAAACAGCATTAGCGGCAAAAAAGATGCATAAAATAAACAAAAAAATCGTTTTCATTGCTTACAAGTTATAGAGATATGTTTTACTAATCAATGTTAGTTATTATAACTATATATCTGTGATTGTCATTCCCGCGAAGGCGGGAATCTATTTCCATAATTTAAAACTAATCCGATTCAGAAATCATAATAAATTATATACGTCTTCTGATGTTATTCTGTTCCAATGTTCAACCCCCTCCTACCTCCTCCTGATAATGAGACTTCTGAATGGCTTGACCACCCCAAAGGCACAGACAATCTTATGGAAAAGATTAAAAGGGTGAAGGCATACTTTCATATATTATCACCCCCTCCTGACAGGAGGGGGTAGGGGGAGGTGCAATTCATAACCAATTTAACTCTGTACAGCCACCCCCTCTGTATCTCCCCCTGATAGGGGGAGACGGCGATTTTTTTCACTGCCTATTTCTAACATGAGAATATTTGCTGTTCATCCCCTCCTTATTAAGGAGGGGGATGAGGGGTGGTCAAATTAGACTACCTAATTTCACTCAAGACCCCCTCCTACCTCCCCCTGTTAGGGGGAGATAATATTCTTTTTACCTTAATTCCTCAAAGATGTTTCCTTAAATGTTTATATTTGTACTAATCATCATCGCTTTGACTAAAGAAAATATTCCTGAAATATCGTATCTTAAAGGTGTCGGGCCAAAACGCGCACTGGCATTTGAATCGCTCGGCATTGGGAGAATTGACGACCTCTTCACTGTTTACCCAAGAGACTATTTAATTAATACAAAAATAAGCCGGCTGCGTGAGTACCGCGATTGCAACGTGATTATCGCCGGGGAAATTACAGACAAGCAGGCTCCCAGAAGGCCAAATCACCCGCTTAAGGTTATGGTTAAAGATGACTCAGGTGTAATTGAGTGCCTTATATGGGGAAATTTCTTTTACAGGGAGCGGCAGTTCCAGGTTGGCGATAGGTATATGTTCTGGGGTAAAGTAAACTACAACATGTTCGAAAAGGGTGTGCAGTTCGACCTGCGCGACCACAAGAAATTTGATGCCGGCGATAATGAGCTTTTAAAATACCCGCTGATCCCACTCTACATATTATCAGGCGAGTTAAAGAAAACATGGGTAAAGCCGTTGACGCTTACCAAAATAGTTTTTAATGCACTGAAGAATTATTCCGGCAGGATGCATGAAGTTCTTTCCGAAGAGATCAGAACCGATAACGACCTGCTTGAGCATAAAAACGCAATATTAAGAATACATTATCCGCATACTTTAGAAGACAAAGAAAAAGCAAGGATGACGCTGGCGTTTGAAGAGTTGTTTTATCTTCAGCTCGTAATGGCGCTCAGGAGAAAAACCATAGAAAATGAAGAAAAAGGTATTTCATTCGATAAGGTCGGGGAAAAATTCGAAAAGCTTTTTAAAGATTTACTTGGATTTGAGCTCACCAGGGCTCAGAAGAAAGTAATAAAAGAGATCCGCGCGGATATGAAATCCACAAAGCCGATGAACAGGCTGCTGCAGGGCGATGTTGGAAGCGGTAAAACTATTGTCGCGATATTCGCGATGCTTATTGCAATTGAAAATGGTTACCAGGCGGCGTTCATGTGCCCGACTGAAATCCTGGCGGAACAGCATTATAAAGTACTTAAGCAATACTTTAACGGGCTTGGTTTAAAGACCGCGCTGCTTGTTGGCGGCCAGAAAAAGAAACTGAGGGAAGAGATACTCGGCGAAATAAAATCAGGCCAGGCAAATGTTGTAGTGGGCACACATGCTCTGATTCAGGAAACGGTTGCATTCAAAAAACTTGGATTTGCGGTAATAGACGAACAGCATAAGTTTGGCGTTGTTCAAAGAGCTAAGCTGCGCGAGAAGGGGCTGAATCCCGATGTGCTTGTTATGACGGCGACGCCTATTCCCAGAACGCTCTCGCTGACAGTTTACGGCGACCTTGATGTTTCTGTCATTGATGAACTTCCTAAGAACAGAAAAACAATTAAAACAGCGCTTAGATTTGAAAGTGACAGGTTGAAAGTTTATAATTTCATTCGCGATGAAATAAAAAAAGGCAGGCAGGCATATATAGTTTATCCAATTATCGAAGAGTCCGAAAAACTTGATCTGAAGTCCGCGGTTCAACACTTCGAATTGTTGAGTAAGAATGTATTTAAGGATTTAAGAGTTGGGCTTATACACGGAAGGCTGCCATGGTATGAAATAGATCAGACAATAGAAGAATTTAAAGACCGGAAGCTGGATATTTTAGTTACAACAACCGTAATCGAAGTAGGTATTGATATTCCGAATGCGACAATAATGGTAATTGAAGAGGCGCAAAGGTTCGGCTTATCGCAGCTGCACCAGCTGAGGGGACGCGTAGGCAGAGGCGCAGAGCAATCATACTGTATATTAATGGCAGAAGGCGGCGGAGATATCTCAAAAGAGAGATTGGAAACTATTGTACAGACTACAGACGGCTTTAAAATATCGGAAGTAGATATGAAACTACGCGGGCCGGGTGAGTTTTTCGGCACAAGGCAATCAGGCGAGCTGAAATTCAACGTTGCGGATATATCAAAAGATATGCCGCTGATAGAAGGCGCAAGAAAATCTGCAATGAAGCTTGCCGATAACGATTCACAGCTGCGGGCTGAAGAAAACAAGAATATCAGGGCACATTTTCTTATGAATTATAAGGATTCTATGGACCTTGTAAGAATTGCATAGAGAATACAGCTTCTATGAGTTAGTCATGTATAATACTTTGAGCAGATTAATTCAGATTATTATTTATTAAATTTGCAACCATGAACACCCGCTTTAAATATTGCATCATACTTATATTAATCGCAGTCGTTTTCTGGGTTGAAATGTTTTCACTCAAGCATTTTAATTTCTGGTACGAAATGATTGTTGCCGCAGGGACTCTTGCGGGCATTTCTATATACATAAATCACAAATTCGGGCCTGATATAAATTTCAGGCTTTATTATTATGAGAATAAATATATAATTGCCGGAATTGTTTCTGCCGCAATTCTATATCTTGTGTTCTTTACCGGGGATAAAATTTCAGCTCTCATTTTTAACTTCGCCAATAACCAAGTTAACGGCGTTTATTCAAATAAAACCCTGCTTGATCCGACTGTAATAGGCTTATTGCTTTTCTTTTTCATAGGGCCCGCGGAAGAAGTGTTTTGGCGCGGGTTTGTACAGGACACGCTGGCGCATAAATATGGCGAGAACGCGGGATGGATTATAGCTTCGCTCATTTACGGCGCGGTTCATATTATTGCGCTTAACTTTATGCTCTTTATGGCGGCGCTCATTTGCGGATTCTTCTGGGGCTATGTATTTAAACGTTACAAATCTCTCTGGCCGGGAATAATTTCACATGCTCTATGGGATCTGACAATATTTGTGTTATTACCTGTGAGGTAGTTTAATAATTACAAATTAATAATAAACATTTTTTTATTTAAAAGAAACCAGTCTTTTGATTGGTTTTTTTTATTTCCTGAACAGGCTACCGTCACTACGGCAATGATAATTATCATGTTTCATTATGCCGGAAGTCATAGGAAAAGCCCTTGTGTGTATATTATGTTTGTAATGACCATCGGAAGCTCTTTAAAAATAACTATAGATAAATAAATTACTTGCTCTTTCCTGTTTGTTGGGTTAAGTTTTTCCCAACATAAAACGATAAAAGCATGAAAAAAACTTTTACAATATCATCCAAATTCTTCATTTTCTGCACACTTTGCACTTTATTCGCTGCGAATTCTTCATTTTTAAATAATAATTGCTATTGCCAGTCTATTACTTGGCAGAGAACGTATGATGATTCTGCTCACAGCGAAGATGGCGCATATACAGTATGCCCTGCTGATGGAAACAACATATACATTGCTGGTTTTGCAGGTTTCATTCCAACTTACGGTTATGTAATAAAAATTAACGCCTTTGGGGATACATTATGGCAAAAGAAAATAAGTCAGATTCCCATGATATTGGCATCAGTTCCTCTTTCAGATGGCAGTTGTGTATTCACTGGGTATTCAAATACAATATATGCAGCTCGTATTTTGCCAAATGGACAAATTGCTTGGCTCAATCATTATGGAGGTCATAGTTCATCAAGTATTATTAGAACTTTAGATAATGGGTTTATTGGATGTGGGGACGGAGGAAATTTAGACTCATATATTTATAGATTAGATTCAAATGGAGCATTAATTTGGCAAAAGTATTACAATTTTACTTATAGGCCAGATTTTACCACTATTATATTATCCTCCACAAATGGATTCATAGTTTGTGGCAGTGTTGGTGATTCACCAACTGATTCAGGCAAGGGATATATTGCCAATGTTGACGACATCGGGAATATTGTTTGGGCTAAACAATATTATGGGAAATCTCGTTCTTTTGATAAAATAAAAACAATAAATAGCGGATATTTAATAGCAGGATCAAAATTTGACACAGCCGGTTCAGGATATATTAGATCATTCATAATGAAAACCGACTTAAATGGAAATCAAACTTTCTTCAAAGAATTTAATACTTCTGCCGATGAATATACCTCCGATTTAATGTTTATTAACAATAATAAATACGTATTAGTATTGAAAAGAGATAGCGCTATTTGGTTTAACACCAGAATTCTAACACTCGATTCGACATTTAACATAACTAATCAAAAAATTATAATTGATAATAGAGGAGCTACAAGTCTGAGTTGTATAATCGCAGCACCAAATTCAACATCCGGCGATTATGTACTTGCCGGATATACGACAATTACGAGTGTCCAAGATGATTTCTACGCTGCAAGGATTGACAGTTCTCTTACTAATCTTCCCCCATTTGGAATTCAAAGAATTAATAGTTCAGTACCTGTAGCTTGGACCCTTGCTCAAAATTACCCTAACCCATTTAATCCGTCGACTCGAATTTCTTTTCAAATACTAAAACAAAGCAATATTCGCATCTCTCTATTTGATATTTCAGGAAAATTATTAAGAAATATCATAACTAAAAATCAAACTGCTGGGACTTACATATTAGACATAGATTGTTCTGAATTTGCTAGCGGCATTTATTTTTGTTCTTTATATGCTGATGGCACTTTTATTAATACTATAAAAATGATTCTTCTCAAATAAAAGCAACAAAGGAGACAAATAATGAATCAGAAAATCTTGTTTTTACCTATTTATTTGTTTTTAAATATAGCTTTGTTTATTAATTACGCCACTGCCAATCCGTGGGAGATTGATTTTACAAATCAAATTGGGACGACAATAACCGTTAAAGTTTATCCGGTCAGTATGGTTTTTAATGCGGATTGGTATCCAACCGAAAGCGATCCAATTAGAGGATACAATTTGTATATGGTACAGACACATCAAGGGGGGCAAAATAAAATTGATTTCATTAATGGTAGAAATTCTTCTCAAGATTATTTTCATGTCGCAAGCGGACTATCAAATCATATCGTAATGGATTTTGACCGAGCTGGAGGATTGACAAATCCTGGGAATTCGGCAGTACTTGGATTCGGTCGATACAGATTTGATATTTGGTATTCTGATAAAATCCAGACCCAGACCCAATAAATTATCCTCCTGATGATTATTTCACAATTGAATATGATGATGATTATGGAAAGTATAGTTTTGCAAGCGATATCGTAATTCAACTCGTATGGGTTGGTAGTCCGCAATTACAATATATGTGGGGCAATATGTCTGGTCTTGTGCCCATACCTTCAAACAGAAAAATTGAATCTTGGCATCAAGTTTATCCAAACTTTTGGCGAAATAAAGCCTACGGTGATTTTAGATACAATTCTGGTCAACAAATAAATAATCCTTATACAGTAATACCACAAGATCCAAGAAAAGATTGTAATCCAGGTGGTGGAATATTAAACCAAAATCACATTTTTCAAAGAGAAGAATTTGGAGTGTTATCTTTAAATTTGACAATTGAGAAAAATATTTCTACTCCAACTTCTGCACCGTACATTGAAAATTCTCCGCCATCAATAATAATCGAGGGCGATCCAAGTACTCAAACCGGCGCATCATTAAATATAGGCTCTTATCCTAATTGGCATACGTTGACTTTTAATCCTTATGATCTGCCAAATTCCGGTCTCGGAACCTTTTTGTTAATTGAACCGTATGCAAACCTGAACGTTAAAGGATCTATGAATCCGGCATCGGGTTCTTCCGTTGTATTTCAAAATAATTGTCATTCCGAAGTCAGTACTAACGGCGTTATTAATTTATGGCCGCATGCCACAATTTCATTATATGGGAATTCACATATGTTGTGGGATTATCATTCTGAAATACTTTGCTCGCAATATTCAGAAATATATATTCATGATAATGCTGTTGTAAATAACTGCAACGCCATAACCCGCGGTTTACAATACACTCTCAGCGAAAATGGCAAATACAATATAGGAATAAACTGTCCTTATTCAGATAATTATTCAAATAATATAGGCTGCCCTGATAGCGGCGGACATATTATACTTAATGACCAGGCACAAGTTAATCTCGGTCAAAATTGCAAAATTGTATTTGATGGCCCGGATTCTTATCTGGAAGCTAATCCGGGTACCACAATTTCATTTGACCAGAATTCAGGAATTGAATTTACTAATGGAGCATATTTGAACGCCAACGGCTGCACTTTTACCGGTACTTCATGGAACGGTTTAAAGTTTACAAATGGCGGCGCCTGTTCAATATCAAATTGCACATTCACAGGAGCCGCAACCTGCGTTGATATTTCAAATGATAAATATCACGACACCAGTCAAATTAACATATCGGGAAATACTTTTAATGATGGAAAAGTAACAATAGATAACGGTACAAATCTTTATGTTTTAAGCAATATATTTAACTGTTACAATCTCACTGGCGATCTGCTTGAGGTAACAAATGATCTTGGCGAGCTTCCTGAAAATTATCATCTGGATATAAACTATAACACTTTCGAAGGCGGAACAGGCGCGCAGATAAGGCTTGATTGCTATGCCGGAATCATAACGCCTTTCTATATTACTTATAATAATTTCTACGCCCCCAATTCAGGCGGTATAACAGGCTTATTGGCTTACAACATTGCCGGCGATTTCAAGAATAATAATTTCCAGAATGATAATTACAGTTTGGCAGCGGAGCTTATAAGCTGTAATCTTAATTTTTACAATAATAGCTTAAAATCGCTTACAGGCAATACTTTAACAATGGTCGAAAATTCCACGGCGCGGCTAGCCCCTGTATTAAACGGCGACGGCACATTTACTTGGTACGGCGGTTACAACAAAATATATCTGGATTATAAAGACGCGCAAAAATCATACACCTGCGCTTATTTCGAATCAGGAAGTAATTTGTACACAGACCAGGGTAAAAACTGCTTTTATATTTACGATATACCTACGAATAGCCACATAAGCGGCGACCTGCCAAATCTTTGCAGTATGAATCCATATTATGCCGCGGCAAACAACTATTGGAATACTACACCACCGCAATTCCAAATCTATTGCGGAGGTAATCTGGCAGGCGTTAACTATACTCCAACAAGCGAAACCTGTCCATCTACAGGCGATAACACGCCAATCAGTTATGCTGTAACCAATATGGGCGGCGGCATTTATGATTCAATATCTGTCACTCCCGGGCCCGGAAACGGTGGTTTAGGCGGAGGTGAGTCAAGCGTTACAAAAGCTCCTCCAGTAAATAATGATCGTACTTT
>Ga0265316_10001455_pt1 | contig 25408 bp, 24 predicted proteins | sample 4522metaG_FD_202092 | JGI IMG/M metagenome (GOLD analysis project Ga0265316, IMG submission 202092) | Rhizosphere microbial communities from Carex aquatilis grown in University of Washington, Seatle, WA, United States - 4-5-22 metaG | ecosystem: Host-associated > Plants > Roots > Rhizosphere >... | reverse complement strand
GGATCTTGCGGCCGCCGGCACGCTGGTGTTCACACTTTCGAGCGGTGCTGCCGACTTTGGATTGGGCATCATGACCGTCCTTCCGCCGAACGTGTGCTGGCAGTTACCAGGCGCCCATCCCTGGCCCATCAGCGAGGAGATGCAGCTCCTGCTTCTGGTGCTCTTTACCGGCGCATTCGGCTCCTGTGTTTATTCGCTCAAGTCATTGGCGGATTATAAGGGCGAGAATAAGCTCTATCGGACGTGGTTCACGTTCTACCTGATTCAGCCATTCGAGGGTGCGGGGAGCGCGCTCCTTTTGTATTTAGTCATCCGCGGAGGGTTCATGGCCGGCACCGGCGCCGACGTGAAGAGCGTCAACCAGTTCGGCATGTGCGCGATCGCCGGACTGGCCGGGGCTTTTTCCGACGTAGCATTCATGAAGCTGCGCGAGGTGTTCCTCACCCTCTTCAAGCCGCACGACGACCGCAGCGGCAAGCTGGGTCCGAAGATCACCACCGCCAACCTGCCCGATGGCACAGTCGGCGTGCCCTACAAGCTGTCCCTGCAGGCTACCGATGGGACCGCTCCCTTGAAATGGTCCGTCACTCCCGCCTTGCCTGCCGGTCTTACCCTGGACCCGGCCAGCGGGGCTCTTGGCGGCACGCCCACCGCGGTTGCGCCCAAGGCCAGCTATAAGTTCACCGTGGCGGACAGTGCTACGCCCGCCCTCTCTACCAGCGTGGACCTGTCGCTCGAAATCAAGCCGGCGCCGCCGAAAATCACCACCACCACGCTTCCCGATGGCGCCTCCGGCACGCACTATAGCCAAACTCTGCAAGCCAGCGGCGGGACCGCTCCACTAACATGGTCGGTCGCGCCCGGCTTGCCCGCCGGACTTACTTTGGACGCCGCTGCCGGGACCATCGCCGGAACGCCCACCGCCGCATCGCCCAAGGCCGCCTACAAATTCACCGTGAAGGACAGCGCTACACCGGCGGCCTCTTCCACCGTGGATCTCGCGCTGGAAATCAGATAGGGGAGTGCCGGTGCGCCCAGCGGTGGCGCTTTTGGCGCTTCCCCGACGGACGCCCCGGCGCACGCAGGTGTCGCGCGTAACGCCGCGGAGCCGGCCCGCAATCGAGCGCCCTGATTGCAGTTGCCCCCGCGGGCTTGGCACACCTGCGGAGCCGGCCCGCACTCCCACCGTATTACAATAGGATTTCATGCGGACGTTTTCGGGCCTGATACTCGTGGTGTGCGCCGCGCTGGGGCTGGCGCAATCGAGCGACGATCCGGAGGTTGCCGCGGCCAGTACGGAGTTGGCCCGGGTGCATTCTTTGGTGGATGCCGGAGCGCTGCCGCGAACCCGCCTGGCGCAGGCGGAAGAAGCGGTGGCCGATGCCCACGACGCCGCGTTCCTGCGCCGCACCGCCTATGGACAGGACTTGGCCGTGGACCAAGCCGACGAGATGGTCGCCGCCGCCGGCCGCCGCCTGGAACGGCGCCAGAAGGCGTTGGACAACGCCAAGCGGTTGGTCGCGGCGCGGGTGGCCGCGGAGCCTTCTTTGAAGCCGTTTCTGGAAGACCTGGACCGGCAACGGCAGGAATGCGGCGTGGTGGATGAGCGCGCCAGGCTGGTTCGCCAGTTGAGCGACATGGCCAACGCCGAGGATGCGTTCCTCACCAAGCTGGCGCAGGCGCCGTCGGAAGCTTCCGAACTGGCCGACGGGTATGCCGGCGACGGCATGTTTGCCTATGCCACATTTGCCAAAGTGGAGGTGGCGTTCGAGGAACATTTCGGCAAATCGATGCCCGTCAGCGCCATCGGCCAGACGGAGGTGCATCGCGCGCTGGGATTCGACCATCGGGGACGCGTGGACGTGGCCATCCGCCCCGACGCGCCGGAAGGCGTATGGCTAATTGAATACCTGACGGCTAATCACATTCCATACTACGCATTCCGCCAGGCGGTGAAGGGCAAGGCTACCGGCGCACATATTCATATCGGGCCTATGAGCACTAAGCTGGTTTCTGGCGGGTAATAAGAAAAACTCCATGATCGATGACAAACTGCGGGTTCTCATCTCCGCCGAGAGGATCCAGACCCGCATCCGCGAGCTCGGCGAACAGATTTCCCGCGACTATCCCACCGGGGATCTCCACATGATCTGCATCCTCAAGGGCGCCTGCTTTTTCCTGACGGACCTGGCGCGCGCTATGAAGCGCGACGTGTCCATCGATTTCATGGGCATTTCGACCTACGGAAAAGGCAAGACGAACTCCGGTGAGGTGAAGGTTACGAAGGATCTGGACACTTCGCTCGAGGGCGCGGATGTATTGATAGTAGAGGACATTGTCGATAGCGGCGTGACCTTGAACTATCTCATGCACGTGTTGGAACAGCGCCGGCCGCACTCCATTCGCATTGCCGCGCTGCTGGACAAGCCGGAACGGCGGCTGCGGCCGATCCACGCTAACTACGTGGGTTTTCAAATCCCGGACCAGTTCGTGGTGGGATACGGGCTGGACTACGCGGAGAGATACCGCAACCTGGACGACATCTGCGTGCTGGAAGAGATACCGGAGCCGGCCGTGACGGTTGCGCCCCCCGATACCCCTAAGTAGGGGTATCCCAGGAACCCCCGCATAATTCTTGTTGCACAAATCTAAGAATTCGTATAGATTCGCCCTAGTGCATAAGAAAGTAGTTTGTATTAACGTCAAAAGGAAAGTCGGAACCGTGTACCCGTTCCCGAAGCCGGTGCCCCCGCCGCCGAAGCGCGCGGCCTGACCCGGTGCGGAGCGGGCATGGCAACGCCGAAACGGACGGTCTGACTCAGCGCGGAGCCGGCACGGCCGCATGCCAGCGATGACGCGCCGCCAAAGCGCGCGGCCAGGTCCCCGTGGGGACGCAGACCCCAGGTCTGCACGAGGAGAACGTGATGTCTGAAATGTTAGTGCTGCCCGAGACCACCATTCGCCGACCGGGGATGGGGCCCCAAGTGGCCCTCGACTCGGAGACGCGGGGGTGGATGCTTTTCACGTTGGATATCACGCGCGTGGTCGAGCACCAGAGTCTGGACGTGTCCGTCTGGGGTTCGGGCGACGGAAAGGACTGGGGCACACAGCCACTGCTCCGGTTCCGTCGAAAGTTCTATTGCGGGACCGACCAGGTCGGCTTGGACGCCCGCGAATGCGACGTGAAATTCCTGCGAGCCACATGGCACACCGACCGTTGGGGCAGCAAGCCCTCAGATCCTTTGTTCACCGTTCTGATTCGCGTGCAGGAATACCAGTGCCAGGCGCCGCCAGCCTACGCGGCCAGCCAGTGCGCCTGACCCCCGCCGCCACCGACTCCGCCGCCACCGACTCCGCCGCCACCGACTCCGCCGCCACCGACTCCGCCGCCACCGACTCCGCCGCCACCGACCCCGCCGCCACCGACCCCGCCGCCACCGACTCCGCCGCCACCGACTCCGCCGCCACCGACTCCGCCGCCACCGACCCCCCGCTGCTGATCCCCCGTCGCCGCTGACCCCCCCGGCCGCCACTGACTCCGCCGCCGCCTCCGCCACCACTGAACCCCCGCTGCCGTTGACCCCCGGCCGCCACTGACTCCACCGCTGCCTCCGCCACCACTGAACCCCCGCTGCCACAGACCCTCGCCACCACTGAACCCCCTGCCGCCGCTGACCCCCGCCGCCGCCGGCCCCCGCCGCCACAGACCCTGCCGCCGCGTGATCTCCAATCCGGGGCGCCGGAATTCCGGGTAGACTGTAGGTTCAGCCATGGACCTCCAATCGATTCAATCCGAAATACGCGCCCAGAACCTCGACGGTTGGCTCTTCTTCGATCACCACCTGCGCGATCCGTTGGCCTACCGGGTGCTGGGTCTCGCCGGCGCCACCGCGCCCACCCGCCGCTGGTACTATATGATCCCCGCGCAGGGCGAACCGCAGGGCATGGAACACCGCATCGAGCGCAACGTGCTGGGCGATCTTCCCGGCGGCCGGATTCCCTACTCCAGTTGGACTGAGCAGGTGGACGCCCTGCGCCGCCTCACCGCCGGCATGAAGCGCGTCGCCATGCAGTATTCGCCGCTCTGCGCCATCCCCTACGTCTCCATGGTGGACGGCGGCACCATCGACCTCATCCGCAGCCTGGGCGTCGAGGTAGCCAGCTCCGCCGAGCTGATCCAGACCTTCGAAGCCCGCTGGACCCCGGAAGCCCGCGACCTGCACTTCGAAGCCGGCCGGCGCGTCGACCGCATCCGCAACCAGGCCTTCGCCATGATCCGCGAGCGCCTGGCCAACGGCAGTTCCCTTACCGAGTTCGAAGTCAAATGCTTCTTCAAGGAAGGGTTCGCGCGCGAGGGGCTGATCACCGATCACGGCCCCATCGTGGGGGTCAACGCCAACGCCTCCAACCCCCACTACGAGCCCATGGAGGACACCAGCTCCACCATCCAGCGCGGCGACTGGCTGCTGATCGATCACTGGGCCAAGCTCGACCAGCCCGGCGCCGTGTACTACGACGTTACCTGGACGGCCTTCTGCGGCGACAATCCCTCCGAGCAGCAGCGCACCGTATTCGAGACCGTCCGCGACGCCCGCGATGCCGGTATCGCGCGCGTCCAGGCTGCCATCGCCGCCCAGGAGCCGCTCTGCGGATACCAGGTGGACGACGCCACGCGCGCCGTCATCCAAAAGGCCGGGTTCGGCGAATACTTCACCCACCGCACCGGCCATTCCATCGGCGTCGAGGTGCACGGCAATGGCGCCAACATGGACAATTTCGAGAACCACGACGAACGGCGCGTCAGCCCGTTCACCTGCTTCTCCATCGAGCCCGGCATCTACCTCGCGGATTTCGGCGTGCGTAACGAGATCAACATGTACGTGGGCGAAAACGAAGCCGTGGTCACGGGCGAGATCCAGCGCGAAATGGTTTTCCTCTGATGCCGGCGCAGGCGCTGGCCGTGATCGCGACGCTGGTTTCGTTCGCCCCGCACGGCAACCGCATCGGGCTGCAGCTCGACCGGGGCAGCGCGGAGCTGGTGTGGATCACCCCCAGCACGTTTCACTTTCGCCGCACGCTGGACGGGCCGCTCGCGGCCGCGAACGTGCCGGACTCCGCGCCGGAAACGGTTGCGCTGCAGATCGACGACACCCCGGGCACGTTGCGCATTCGCTCGAAGTATCTCGACGTCGCCATCCGGAAACCCGGCCTGCTGATCGACGTACGCCGCGTGGACGGGCCGGCGCTGATGGCGGATCTCTCCGAACCCCGCGCGGAGGGCGGCGGTGTCGCGTGGGAGCGCCAGGCGCCATCCGGCGTGCGGTACTACGGCCTGGGGCCGCGCGCCGATCCCGAGCTTGACCTGCGCGGCAAGTCCGTGGACGCCCTGATCCCCATGCTGATCTCCACCGCCGGCTACGGGGAATATCATGCCGGTCCCGGCCAGTATCACTTCGACTTCACTGTGGCCGGCAGGTACCTCATCCGGGCGCCCCAAGTGGATTACTTCTTCTTTTATGGCCCCACCCCCAAAGAGATTTTCCAGGAGCATAAGAACAGCCCGGACATCGGTATAGTGCCCCTCGGGCCGCCTCGTCCAGCGGCGTGGGCTTCGCTGCGCGAGCGAGTGCTGGAAGCCGTCGAGCAGGCGATGTCCACCTGCCTGCTGTCGCCGTTCCACCTGGACGATTACGCCGCCGCGCCCGAGGAGCTAAAACAGCGCGCCCGCCAGTTCGGCTCGCTGCTGCCCATAGTGAATCCCGGTACCCTTGGCGTGACTCCGTTCCGCCAGCAGCTCACCAGCTTTTTCGATATCTACGACATCGAGATCCGCGACCACGGACACCCCATCTGGCACGCGCTGCCCTTCCAGTTCCCCGACGATCCGGAGTGCGCCCACCACGCCGACGAATTCATGCTGGGCGATGAAATGCTTGTCGCTCCAATTTACGAGAGCGGCAGCAAACGGCAGGTCTACTTGCCACAAGGCGCCTGGACCAGCCTGGAAACCAACGAAGAACTCCCCGGCCGCCGCACCATCACGGTGGACACCAGGGCGCTCGCGGTCTTCGCGCACAACGGCGCCATTGTGCCGCTCGATTCCGACGGCGGCATCGCCCTGCACTACTTCCCCAAGGCCGGCGGCGAGTTTTTCCTTCTGGAAAAGGACATCGGAGAATACACGCAGGTGCACGCCGCGCCCGCGGCGGATATCATGCGGCTGGAGATCGAATCCAGGAAGGATCGCTCCTATCATTGGGTGGTGCACCACGTCGAGCGCCCCAGCGAGGTCGGCTTCGAAGAAAAGAAATACCAGCCCGTGTCGGCCGCCGGCTCTCTGGCCGACCGCACCTGGTTTTACGACGCCGCGCAGAAGAACCTGCTGGTGCGCGTGCGCGTAGCAGCAGGCGAAGATAGCATCGTCAACATCCGGTGGGAGTAATCCCGCACCAACGCGACCTTCTCCCACCCCTCGGGAATCCGGTTGGCAGGCGGCGCCACGAAGGAGGCAGCCCCGCCTGCCCCACCCGCCGCTATACCGATTCCAGGGCGGCCTGCATCATGGCGCGGGCGTAGGCCACGCTGTAGGTGATGCCGGTGACGCCACCGCCGCCGGGATAGCCGCCCACGCGGGTGCCGGGAGGAACGCGGTCGCGGTCGGCATCGAAGGCGCGCGGATGCTCGGGGTAAATCGTGCGCGTGTACTTGTTCTTTACCAGCGCCTTCATCACGCCGAACATGTCGTTCTGGCCAACGTCGATGAAGACTTCCTGGTATTTCTCGTAGGGCTTCACCACCAGCACGTTGCGGTAGTGTACGTGGTTGATGCGGTCGCGGCTGGCAAAATACTCGGCCGTCGTGACGGCGTCTTCGCCCAACTCGCGGGTCACGCCACAGTCGAAGGTGATGCCGTTGGCGGGGCTTTTGACGATTTCGATGAGGTGCTTCCAGCCCGCCAGGCTTCCCATGATCTGTTGGGAGCCGCGGCTGATAGGGGCCGGAGGATCGTTGGGATGAAGAGCCAGCCGCACGCCGGCTTTTTCGGCCACGGGTATCACGGCTTTCAGGAAGTATGTGATGTTGGCCCAGATCTCGTCAAGGTTATGCGGGCCTTCGTTGGCCAGCGGCGGCAGATCCTTGAACTTCACCTTCTTGGCGTTGGGGAACGCCGCCAGGGTTTCGGGCGTGATCTGTCCGTTTTCGTCGCGGTAGATGGGCTGGACCACCTGGCCAGTCTCGTTGATGAGCAGTTCCAGTTCGTAGTCGAAACCGGTGTAGCCGGCCCTGGCGCGGCCGACGGTTTCGTAATATCCCTCGATGGCGCGGTGCGCGTAGAAGTTGTATTCGACTACGGGCAACCCGCCCTTGCCGGCGGCTTCGATGGAGGCGATGAAGTTCTCCAGATCCTTGGCCCGTGTTTCCCGGCCATAGATGATGCTATTCGACGGGGTGAGCATGGCGTTGTAGGCCACCACGCCGTTGTCCTTGGCGGATTGGACGACGCGGCGCACGCTCTCTTCGGTCCAGGGGTTGCCGCCGATGTTTACGCCCAGCAGGTGGGTCACGCCGAGTTGCTTGATGCGCTGATACCTGGCGGGAGTGTCGGCGAATCCGCGGCCCCCGCCCGCTTCGGCGGACGGCGCGGGCTCGGTTTCGGTTTTGGGCGGCAGGAATCCACCGTATCCACCGCCGCCGCCGAAACCGCCACGGCCTCCGCGCCCCGCGGCGCCTCCGGGAGCCGCGGCCGGAGCGGCGGCTGGAGCGGTGGGCCGCACACTGGCTGGCAGAGGCCCGCCGGCATCGCCGAGCGACAGACACAGTTTCGGTGTATCCGGCCCTTCTTCAATCGGCCATTTGCGCGGCGCGGGCGCGGCTGTGGCCTCGACAGTCCCGAGGGACTGCGCCAAAGCGACACCACCCACCCCCTGCATTATCTTTCGTCGTGAAAATCGAAATTGCATTTGACAGAACCTCCCCAATCAACGCTGACCGCGGCTTCCCACGAGGGCCGCCCCTCGAGACTACCCGGCGCCGGCCGGAGTTGGCAGGCGCCATCGCCTGCCCCACACTGCAACGGACTGCTCCATGGTAAAACACTGCGGCGGGCAAGTGGGAGCCGAAATTCCGGTTTGGTTGCGCGCGCGGTCGGCGCCGGCGGGGCCAATTCGCGTGCGGCGGCGCCAGCGGCAGAGCAGGCCCACTTGAACACTGCGGCGGGCAGTGGGAGCCGAGATTCCGGTTTGGCTGCGCGCGGCGGCCAATGGGGCCGGCCGTTCGTTTTCGTCGCCGGCTCAGCTCAATACGCCAGCAGACGCTCCATCTCCGAGACCAGGTTTTCGGTTTGCGGAAGGATGGCGGCCTCCAGTTGCGGGTGGTAGCCCACCCAGGTGTCGAGCGCGCCCACGCGGCCGACGGGGGCGTCGAGATGCTGGAATAACTCATCGGCGATGCGCGCGGCAATCTCGGCGCCATAGCCCCAGGAAACGCAGTCTTCGTGAGCCACCATCACGCGGCTGGTTTTGGTCACCGATCTCCGGATGGCCGGCCAATCGTACGGGGCCAGGCTGCGCAGATCCATGACTTCGATGCTGGCTTGGGCCGTGCGCTTCTCCACCTGCGTAGCCGCCAGCAGTGCCTTCTGCACCAGCGCGCCGTAGGTGACCACGGTCAGGCTGTGGCCGGGCTTCACCACCCTGGCGCGGCCGAACGGGATGGTGAAATCCTCGCCGGGATGGGGCGAACGGTTGTAGGGCTCGCGGTAGAGGCGCTTGTGCTCCAGGAACAGAACGGGGTCGTCGGCGCGCAAGGCGGTGCGCATCAGCCCGCAAGCATCCAGCGCATTCGAGGGGAACACCACGCGCAGCCCGGGAATGTGCGTGAATTCCGCTTCGCCGCACTGGCTGTGATAAATGGCGCCGCCGTTCAGATAGCCGCCAATGGCCACGCGCAACACGGCCGGGCACGAGAAATCTCCGTGAGAGCGCCAGCGCATGGTGGCCAGCTCGTCGCGAATCTGCATCATGGCCGGCCAGATGTAGTCGAAGAACTGGATCTCGGCGACGGGTTTCAGTCCGCGCTGGGCCATGCCAATGGCGCGGCCCACAATTGCGGCCTCGGCGAGGGGGGTGTTAAACACGCGCTGGGCGCCGAACTCGCGCTGCAATCCGCCGGTGACCTTGAAAACGCCGCCCTTACCTTTGACTTCGGAAAGGTTCTGCTGGCGGCTGCAATCGGCCACATCCTCGCCGAACACTAGGATGGCGGGGTTGCGCCGCATCTCCTCGCGCAGGGCGGAGTTGATGAGGTCCACCATGGTCATGGGCGCGCCGCGGAAATCGGGCTGCGCCGCGAAGGCCTCGGACGTGGGGTCGACGGTTTCGGAATAGAGATGCCGAAGAGCGCTCCCGGCGGCGGGTGGATTCTCGCCCAGCGCCCGGTGAGTGGCGGCGTGCACCTCTTCGTCGATTTCGTGGCCGATGAGCTGCAGCCGCTGGCGGTCCAGCACGCCCTCATCGATGAGGAACTGCGGGAAGCGGAGGATGGGGTCGCGGCCGGCCTCGGCCTGGCGTTCGGCGAGGGTCTTGTACAGCCGCTCGTCATCGGAGAGTGAGTGCGAATATAGCCTCACCACGTGGGCGTGCACCAGCGCCGGGCCGCGCCCTTCGCGGCACCACGCGGCGGCCGCTTGGAGGGTGCGGTAGGAGGCCAGAAAATCGGTGCCGTCCACCTCCTGGCGGAAGAGGTCGGGAAAGCCCGCCGCCAGCTTCGAAATGCTGCCGCCGGCGGTCTGGCATTCCACGGGAACGGAGATGGCGTAGCCGTTGTCCTCGACCAGGAACAGCACCGGCAGGCGCCCCAGGCAGGCGGCATTGAGCGCTTCCCAAAACTCGCCCTCGCTGGTGGCGCCGTCGCCGGAGGTGACCATGGTGATCTCGTCCGTGGCCTGTCCGCCGTAGCGCGAAGCTTCGGCGCATCCCACGGCCTGGTTGAACTGCGTGCCGGTGGGCGAGGAGGAACTGGCGATGTGGAGCCGCTTTCGGCCCCAATGGGAGGGCATCTGGCGGCCGCCGGAAGCCGGGTCCGCAGCCGCGCCCACGGCCTGCTGCAGCATTTCGAGGGGCGTCACTCCCAGGGTGAGCGCGAGCGCACGGTCGCGATAATAGGGATAGAGCCAGTCGTGGCCGGGCCGCAGAACCATGCCCGCGGCCACCTGGACCGCCTCATGTCCCGCCCCGCTGATCTGAAAGTAGATGCGGTTCTGGCGCTTGAGCGCGACCTCGCGATCGTCGAGGCACCGGGAAGTGTGCATGAGGCGCAGGGCCCGCATGAGATCTTCGGGATCGAGGCCCGCGAATCGGCCTGAGGCGGAGGCTTGCGAAGTGCTTGAAGACAAAGTAGCGATGGCGCCCCCCTTGCACCAGTTTAAATTAGGCCGGGAGGCGGTGGAAGCGTGTGCGCCGGGTTACTGTGCTTCCGGCGGAGCGGTGGCGGCGCCGAAGGACTGCAGCGCGAGATAACTGAGACCGAAGCGCCGGATGTTTTCCAGTTGCCGCTCGTATCCGCCCTGGTGTCCCTCTTCGTCGCCGACCAGGTGCTCGAAGAGCTGCTTCGACGTGGCGTCGGCGTCGGCGCCGCAGGCCTGCGCGGCGAAGTTGTAGTCGCTCACGCTCCCCTGTTCCATGGCGATGGCTTTGGCCAGCATGGCGGAGGGGTCGGTAAGCGTTTCGACGGGCGCGGACGCCGTCATCCGGACATCGCCCCTAAGGAAGAGGATTCGCTCGGCCAGCGCTTCCACGTGGCCCATCTCGGCGATGGCGGTGCGCTTGAACAGCTTCGCCAGCGGCGCGAAGCCCTGATCGTCCAGGTGGAAGTGGAAGTACATGTACTGGTGGACCGCTGCCAGCTCGTCCGCAACGGACTTGTTCAGCAACCCGATGCTCTGCTCGCTATTCACGATAATCGCCTCCGCTGGTCATTTTAGCTGATCGCGACCCGGCCCGACTTCACGCACTTGTGGTCTGCGGCTCGGCAGGCGGCTGGCTGTCGGCGCGCCTGTTATCCTGACGTTCGAGCAACGGCCTATCCCAACCTGAGGCCGGGATTGGCAGGCAGCGCTAGCCCGCGCGCGCGTTCTTGCACGCTCTCGCTGGATAATGAACATGCGCTGGTAGCGTGGAACACCGGTTACTCGCCGGCCAGCGAGTAGAAGCCCGGCGTGGTCGCGGCCGGTGGAGAACGAACGGCGAAGACAACCCGCGGACGCAGCCTGGCCGAGAGTACGTGATCGACTAAGCTGGATCTCGAAGGCCTTGCTCTTAAGCCATGCTACGGCCTCTGAATAGGTGCAACACCAAAGCAATCACCGCGACGATCAACAGAATGTGAATCAGCCCGCCGGCAATGTGGAACGCGAGAAATCCCAGCAGCCACATTACCAGCAAAATAACGAATAGCGTCAGAAACATTGAAAGCTCCTTATGTACGTTTTCGGGCTTCCGCCCGTCCAGCCGTGATGGGCATTCTGCGGCTTCGGCGCACCGCAATGCCCATTCCGGATTAATGCCTGAGCGCGGCCTCGACGGCGCCGGAAAGTCTGCCGGCGTGCGCCACCAACATCGTCACTTGCCAGCGGTGCGTATCCGACAATACTGCCCCGAAGCCAGGCATGCCGGAAAGCCGAATGCCGTGCGTCACCTTCCAATAGGTGACGCCTTCCGGATCGCCGGTCACCGCACCTTCCTTTTCGAATAGCTGAGGCGGCGAGGGAAACATCCCGTTCGATATCGCCGTACGCGGCCGTCCCGGGGCGCCGTGGCAAACCACGCAGTACTCTTTGTACGCATCCACCCCGGCAAGCATATCGGCGTCATCGAATGGCAAGGGATCTTTCTGACCCCCTGCATTTCCGATACTCGCGCTGAGCGCCATCTTGGCGATCGTCCTCTCCAAGGGCAGCGGCGGTGCGGTAGTTGCCAGGGAAACCCCTCCGCCACGCACGAACAGGTAACCGCCGGCGATCATTAGTAAAACCGTCGCCACGACGCCGAGAACAAATCCACGCAAGTGTCACGCCCTTTTCCAATTACCCGCACGCCCGCGGACACTACCCGCGCCAACGAGAATAGCCCCACCCGCCGCCACCGAGCAGGAACAGCACCAGAAGAACAATCAATATGGTCGTCATTTCGCACCTCTCTCCATCTAATGGCAGTGCAGATTGAGCGCCAGACCTCAAAATGTGGGAACAACAGGTAGAAACCCGGCCGTCCGCCAACTGTGACGTGCAAATTCTGCTCTTTATAGAACAAGAAGTGCTGGATTGCTACGCTGCGTTATACCGGCAAGTACAGGTGGCTCCCTCGCTCCTTCGCGCTGACGATGTCCAGCCACGTGCCATCTCCTCAGTGCCCGCGCCTGCGTTTCCGGGCGCCCGCGGCCGCGGCCCGCGGGGCACGGCTGGGACCGCCGCAATGTACGCAAAGCCACAGACATCCGGCTTGGCGGATTGTACCATCGGGCCAATGACGAAAAAACTCTCCGAATCCGAAATCCACTCAGCGTTGCACGATCTGAGTGGATGGACTGTTGTAAACGGTAAGCTTCATCGCGAGTACAAGTTTGCAGATTTCATTCACGCTTTCGGCTTTATGGCCAGCGGCGCCATCGTGGCCGAAGCCATGGGACATCACCCCGAATGGTTGAACGTGTACAATCGCCTGACCGTCGACCTTACCACCCACGATGCCGGCGGTATCAGCGCGAAAGATGTGGAGCTCGCCGGGAAACTGGACGCTCTGTACCCGAAAGCCGCGGCTGGCGCCGAGGGGTAACAAGGCGCACACAAGGGCGCAGGGGGAAAGATCTCAATGCCATACATTACCGTCGGAAAGGAAAACTCCGGCAACATCGACCTCTACTATGAGGACCACGGCTCGGGTAAGCCGATTGTCCTTATCCACGGATATCCGCTGAGCGGCGCTTCCTGGGAGAAGCAGGCCGCGGTGCTTTTGGCCGCGGGCCACCGTGTCATCACCTATGACCGCAGAGGATTCGGCAAGTCCAGCCAGCCCACCACCGGCTACAACTACGACACTTTCGCCGAGGACCTCCACAAGCTCGTGACGCAGCTCGATCTCCGCGATTTCGCGCTGGCCGGTTTCTCCATGGGAGGCGGCGAAGTGGCGCGCTACATGGGAAGATATGGCTCGAAGGGCGTGAGCAGGGCGGTATTCATCTCCGGGGTTCCACCATTTCTGCTGAAGACGGCGGACACCCCGGAGGGTGTGGACGGCAGTGTCTTCGCGGGGATCGAGAAGGCTATCGTCGCAGACCGTTACGCGTTCTTCACCGAGTTTTTCAAGAACTTCTACAACACGGATCTCCTCCTGGGGAAGCGTGTCAGCGAGCAGACCGTGCAAGCAAACTGGAACGTCGCCGCCGGCGCCTCTGCCGCGGCCACTCTTGCCTGCGTGGCGACATGGTACGAGGATTTCCGTAAGGACCTGACCCGCGTCGACGTGCCGGCGTTAGTCATTCACGGGGATGCCGACCGGATTCTACCGATTAGCGCCTCGGGGATCCGCACCGCCAAACTAATCAAGGGCGCCCGTCTGTTGGTGGTGGAAAAGGGGCCGCACTGCATAACTTGGACTCATGCGGACGAAGTAAACCACGAGCTGGTGAAGTTCCTTGGGGAAGGGACCGCCGAGTAAAGACAACAGCAGAAAAACCATCGCCGCCCTGGCGTCCGCTGTGGAATATAATCTCTATTATGACTCTCAAGAGTGCGGCGTTCTTTGCATTGATCGGCATGGCTCTGCTAACCGTCCTGCTGGCAGGAGGCTTCATCCGTGACGTCTCTGCTATTTTGGCTGGCGCGATTGCCGCGGTAACGCTTTTGACATCGCTAATTCACCTGTTGGCGAGCCTGAGTGTTACCGTCTTCCTGTACGTGTTCCACAAAGCGCAGTCTTGAGCCGGCAGAGCGCAGGCGCAAGTTTTCGGGGTGAGGTTGCGCCGTCCGTCCCTCCGCTACAACCCCGCCCGCTGCCATAGCTCGGCCGCCTACACCCACCATGAAGGGACGGTTCTATCGTATCAAGCGGTGGGGGGCGTACACTCCGGGGTAAGACTCGCTTCGAGCTTGCTATCATGGAATCAATGCTTACTCGCTATATCCACGAGGCGATGAAAAGGGCTCGATACAAATCACTCGAAAACGGCGCCTGCTTTGGCGAGATTCCGGGATTGGCGGGCGTATGGGCGAACGAATCCACGGCTAACGTTTGCCGTAAGGTGCTTCAGGAAGTTCTCGAAGAGTGGCTGGTTCTGAAGATCCGCGACAACGATCCCATTTCTCGAATCGGCAGGGTCGGCTTGTCATCAAGAATGTATCCCCAACCCGCAGCGCAGCGACACCATCGACGGTTCGCTTGTGAAGGAGATTCTGAGCCAGAAGGCCTGATCCCCCTACAGCCCCGCCCGCTTCCATAACTCGTCCACGCGCCGCTTCACTTCCGCCGGCGTTTCGATTACCCCCGGCCATGGCCGCGTGAAGCCCTCGCCGGGCCACTTGCGGGTGGCGTCGATCCCCATCTTCGAGCCGTAGTTCGGCAGGCGGCTGGAGTGGTCGAGCGAATCCACCGGGCCCATCACGAACTGGATGTCGCGCTCGGGGTCGATGTTGTTCAGCGCCTTCCAGGCCACTTCGCGCACGTTCTGCACGTCCACTTCCTCGTCCACCACCACGATGCACTTGGAAAACATCGCCTGGCCCGTGCCCCAGATCGAGTGCATCACTTTGCGCGCGTGGCCGGGGTACGACTTGCGCATCGACACCAGAATCAGGTTGTGAAACACCCCCTCGGCCGGCATGGCGATATCGCGCACCTCCGGCAATTGCATGCGCATCAGCGGCAGGAAGATGCGCTCGATGGCCTTCCCCATGTAGTAGTCCTCCATGGGCGGCGGCCCCACAATCGTCGTGGCGTAGATGGGGTCCTGGCGCCGGGTCACGCAGGTGACGTGGAACACCGGGTACTCGTCGGCCAGCGAGTAGAAGCCGGTGTGGTCGCCGAAGGGGCCTTCGGTGCGCAGTTCGCCCAGTTCCACGTAGCCCTCCAGCACGATCTCGGCGTGCGCCGGAACTTCCAGGTCGCAGGTGCGGCACTTCACCATTTCCACCGGGCTCTGGCGCAGGAAACCGGCGATCATCATTTCGTCCAGGTCCGGCGGCAGCGGCAGAATTGCGGAGTACATGGTGGCCGGGTCGGCGCCCACGGCCACCGCTACGTCCATGCGCCGGCGGCCGTGGTGCGCCATCCGCCGGTAGTGCTCCGCCCCTTGTTTGTGGGTCTGCCAGTGCATGCCGGTGGTCCGCTCGTCGTACACCTGCATGCGATACATGCCGCAGTTGCGTTTGCCCGTGTCGGGGTTCCTGGAAAAGACCAGCGGGAGGGTGATGAACCGCCCGCCGTCCTCGGGCCAGCATTGCAGAATGGGGAAGTCGAGCAGCGAAAAGCGGTCGTCGAGCACCACTTCCTGGCACGGTCCGCTGGACACCGTGCGCGGGAAGAAAGCCCCCATCTCCGCCAGTTTCGGCAGCATTTTGAGCTTGCCCCACAACCCTTCGGGCATGCGCATCTCCAGGAATTCGACGATGCGCGCGGCCACATCCTCCACCGACGCCACCTCTAGCGCGATCTCCATTTTCCGCATGGAGGCGAAGGCGTTGATCAGCACCGGGATTCCGTAGCCCTTCGGCTTTTCGAACAACAGGGCCGGGCCGCCCTGTTTGACGGCACGGTCGGCGAACTCCGTGATCTCGAGGACCGGGTCCACCTCCACGCCGATGCGCTTCAACTCACCGTTTTCTTCCAGCGCGCGGATGAACTCGCGCAGATCTCGATAGGCCATACCGTATCAGTATGGCATCCGGGCTCGGGTGGCAGCCACGAGGCCGGCGAATCCTGCGGCGCACGGCGCGCGGCGGCCGGCGGTCCCTAACCCGCCATCGCGAGCGTGCCGCGTTCAATCCCCCCGGCTGGCGCGTGGCGCCGCCCGATGCGTGGCGCCGGCCCGAGGACTCCTTTCCGGTCCCCCAGTGTCGGAGCCAAGTAGAAAGTTCCGGTCCCCCAGCGCGGTCGTCTTGGGCACTACGTTATCATTGGTTTTAGCTCTAGTACATCCTGAGGAGACGGAATGTCCAATCGTGTTGCATTCGTTACCGGCGCGAGCCGCGGAATCGGCCGGGCGATTGCCTTGACCCTGAGCCGCGCGGGTTTCGATATTGTGGTCGCATCGCCGGAAGTCGAAAACAACGAAGCCGTGGCAGCGGAAATCCGCGCCGGCAATGGCGAGGCGCTGACCCTGGATTTTGATGTGACATCGGCGGACTCGGTCAAAGCCGGCGTCGCCAAGGCGCTGGCGGACAAGAGCCGCATCGATGTCCTGGTCAACAACGCCGGCATCACCCGCGACGGCCTGGCCGTGCGCATGAAGCCGGCCGATTGGGACCTGGTTCTCAGGATCAACCTGCAGGGAGCCTTCCTGTGCGCGCAGCAGGTGCTGCCATCGATGATGCGCGCCCGGTGGGGCCGCATTATCAACATGGCTTCCGTGGTGGGGCAGGCCGGTGCGTCCGGACAGGCCAATTATGCCGCTTCCAAAGCCGGACTGATCGGGCTCACCAAAGCCCTGGCGCAGGAAATGGCCTCGCGCAACATAACCGTCAACGCCGTGGCTCCCGGCTACATCGCCACCGATATGACCAAGGTGCTGCCGGACGAAGTGAAACAGAAGATCCTCGCCTCCGTGCCCCTGGGACGCATCGGCACGCCCGAAGATGTCGCCGCGGCCGTCAAGTTCCTGGCCAGCGACGACGCTTCTTATATTACCGGCCAGGTGCTCGCCGTCAACGGCGGCATGTATATGTAGGCGGAATCGTCCGCATTGTGTGAGGATGGTCTGGAGGATTTGCCATGCCCAGACCTGTACACTTCGAAATCCCTTCGGACAATGTCGACCGCGCCATGGCGTTCTATAGCGCCGTTTTCGGCTGGACCTTCCAGAAATGGGACGGTCCCATGCCCTACTGGCTGATTACCACCGGACGCAACCAGGAACCCGGCATCAACGGCGGGCTTCTGCAACGACAACATCCCAACCAGCCCTGCGTCAATACGATCACCGTCGCCAACATCGAGGAAACTCTCGCTACCGTTGCGGGCAATGGCGGCGAATGCGTCGTCCCCAAGATGCCCGTTCCCGGAATTGGCTGGCTGGCCTACGCCAAAGACCCCGATGGCCACATCTTCGGCATGATGCAACCGGACGCGACGGCCACGTAACCTACAGCCTCCCGGCGGCGTGCGAAAATAGCCGGCATGAAGAACATTGCCTGGCTGTGCGGCGCGTTGGCGATCGCCGGCCAGGCCCTCTACGCCGCCGACGTGGCGGCCGCCACTCCGCCCATGGGCTGGAACAGTTGGGATTGCTACGGAACCACCGTGACCGAAGCCGAGGTGAAGGCCAATGCCGACGTCATGGCCCGGAACCTCAAGCAGCACGGATGGCAGTACATCGTGGTGGATATTCAGTGGTCCGATCCGAATGCCAAGGCGCACGGCTACCGCCCCAACGCCGAGTTGGCCATGGACGGTTACGGCCGCCTCATCCCCGCGCCGAATCGCTTTCCCTCTTCCGCCGGCGGCAAGGGGTTTGCGCCATTGGCCGCGTACATTCACGGGCTGGGCCTCAAGTTCGGCATCCACATCATGCGCGGCATTCCGCGGCGCGCCGTGAAGGCCAACCTGCCGGTGGCGAACAGCAGGGCGCGCGCCGGCGAGATCGCCGACATCTATTCCATCTGTCCGTGGAACACCGACATGTACGGGCTCGACATGAGCCGGCCCGGCGCCCAGGATTATTACGATTCGCTCCTCCGCATGTACGCCGATTGGGGCGTGGACTACATCAAGGCCGATGACATCGCGCGTCCCGTGCACCGCGAGGAGATCGAAGCCCTGCACCGCGCCATCCAAAAGACCGGGCGTCCCATTGTCCTCAGCCTGTCACCGGGCCCCGCGACCATCAAGGATCTGGCGGTCTTGCAGCAGAACGCCAACCTGTGGCGCATCGCCGACGATTTCTGGGACGACTGGCAGTCGCTGCGCCAGATGTTCGTCCTGCTCTCCATTTGGGGCGGCGTGGGGCGCCCCGGCGCCTGGCCGGACGCCGACATGCTCCCTCTCGGCCACCTCGCCCTGCGCGCGGAGCGCGGCAACGACCGCATGACCCATTTCACCCACGACGAGGCGCGGACCGTGATGAGCCTGTGGTCCATCGCCCAGTCCCCGCTGATGTTCGGCGGCGATCTGCCGTCGAGCGATGCCTTCACCTTGTCGCTGCTCTCCAACGACGAAGTCATGGCGGTCGACCAGAAGGGCGCCCACGGCTACCCGCTCGCTCAAGAGGGCGAAAACGTGACCTGGACCGCGGACGCCGGGGCCAACGCCAAATATCTGGCGGTCTTCAACGGAGGCGACAAGCCCGCCGACATTCGCGTCGACTGGCCCGCGCTCAAACTTCCCGCCGCCTGCGTGCTGCGCGATCTCTGGGAGCAGAAGGACCTGGGAACGATCCAAACGGGGTACACGTTCCACCTGCCCGCTCACGGTTCCGGCCTGTACCGCGTCAGCGGAGCGAAGTAAGGTTCACCGCAGAGACACAGAGACACAGAGAAAAACAAGAAGGGGCCAGCGTGTTTCGGGGTAACGGAGCGTTCTCGTGGTTGGCGCGCAGAGAAGGCAGAGAGCGCGGAGGGGAGCCGTTCGCGAGACCTTGCCAGCGGTTACGGCGTTTTTCTCTGCTCATACCCTGCGCGCCTGCGTCTCAGCGGTCACAATTACCTTGCCCCCCGCTCTCTCAACGCCGCGCCAACGGTGCGCCTCTGCGCTCTCCGCTCCCTCTGCGCGCCAACCACGGGAACGTTTCGAAGCCCGCAAACACGCGTCCCCCTTCTTGTTTTTCTCTGCGTCGGGGTACCCCTGTTAGGGGTTCTCTCTGCGGTTAACTCGATCGTCTCCCGGTTGATGTATCCTGTAGCAATGCCCATTGAAACAAAACAGACGGATACCGGGGTTGCCGTGGTGACAGTGGCGGGCAGGCTGGTCCTCGGGAGGGATGTGGAGCGGCTGGAGACGGTGGTCGGTGAACTGCTCAAACAGGAGCAGAAGAAGTTCGTGTTCGACATCTCTTCTCTGGACTACGCCGACAGTTCCGGCATCGGGACGCTGGTCGCCTGCCTGACCCACATCAAGAAAGCCGGAGGCGAACTGCGGATGGCCGGCGCCAACGCCCGCATGTTGCGGCTCTTCAAGATGACTGGCGTGAACAGTCTCATGTCCCTGTATACGACCGTAGCTGAGGCTGCCGCCGGGTAGGAGGTGTTCTCAGTGGTCGCGTTCCGTCACCAGTTCGGTCACCGCTAAGAGTGCGCGCTGGTAGGGCGAGTCGGGGAACTCGTTGATGATCCGCCGGGCCTTGTCGGTGAACGACTGCGCGCGTTCCTTCACGCGCTCGATGCCGTGGTATTTTTCGAGCAGCGCCAGTATCCGTGAAAAGGGCACTTCCTCGTAATTGCGCTGCCGCAAAATGGTCTCCACCAGGCGGCGCTCCAGGGGCGTGGCGCGCTCCAGCGCGTATACCAGCGGCAGGGTCACTTTGCCCTCGCGCAGATCGCCGCCCACGGGCTTGCCCAGGGTTTTCTCGCGGGCGGTGAAATCCAGCACGTCGTCCACCAGTTGGAACGCCATCCCCAGGTTCCAGGCGTATTCGCCCAGCCGCTCTTCGGCGTGCTTGCCGGTATGGCTGGCCAGCGCGCCCAGCCGCGCGCAGACGGAGAACAGCCGGGCCGTCTTGCGGTCCACCAGTTCCATGCAGTCGGCCTCGCCGATATCGATCTTGCCGATGCGGTCGAGCTGGAGCAACTCGCCCTCCACCATCATCTGGGTGAGCCCGATCAGCAGGTCGAGAATCTGAAAGTTGCGCTGCCGCAGGGCAATTTGGAACGCCTGCATGTAGAGCCAGTCGCCCGCCAGAACGCAGGTGTGGTTGCCCCATTTCACATTGCTCGACGGGCGGCCGCGGCGCGTTTCGGCGGTGTCGATGACATCGTCGTGCACCAGGGTGGCGGCGTGCAGCAGCTCGACCACCGCCCCGAGTTGCACGGCGGAAGTGCTGCCGGAGTTGCCGTTCGGATTGGGGTTGGACAGCTTGGCGGATATCAGCAACAGGGTGGGGCGCAGCCGCTTCCCGCCGCTCGACTGGAGATACTGGCCGATGGCCGTGACGGTATCCACCGACGCCACCGATTCGACGGTAATCATCTTTTCGACCTGCTCCAGCTCGTCCTGGATGAGGTCAAAAACTTCCCGCGCGGTGAGGGCCTGCCCCAGCTTGCCTAAATTCATGTAAGTTAACCAGTTTACCTGTTAGCGGCCCACCCTGCAAACAGCGCTCGTCGAAAACCCGGTAGCGGGGGCGCGATGCGAGGTGCGGGGCGGGGCGGGGAAGCTCGTCACGGCGGCTGACACGTGGTGGGCACACTGCGCCGCGCCGTGTGCGTTGTTGCGGGGCGGCATGGCGGGCAGAGTGCGCCGCGCCGTGTGGGGTGTTGCGGGGCGGCATGGCTGGCAAACTGCGCCGCGCCGCATGGGGTGGGGCGGGCAGAGTGCGCAGCGGATAAGGTGGGCGGACACGTGGCGGGCAGAGTGCGCCGCGCATAAGGTGGGGCGGCGGACGCGCGGCGGGCAGAGTGCGCCACGCCGTGTGGGGTGGGGCGCGGAGCTTTCGGTGCGGCTGCCAACACGGGTCAAGCGGGGATTCCCGAAGGTGCTCGACGCCGCCTGCGTCAAGCGGCGCGCCAAGGCTAACTAAAGGAGACTCGCTAGCCCCGCTGGCGGAGTGAGATAATCGCGCCATGGGCGGCCGACAGGAACCGACGCGATGACTCCAGAAGAGCGTTTCGAACACTTCAAGCGCCTCACCGCCGGACTGGCGGAGGAACGGCGCAAAAACCGGGACGAAGACAAGACGCTCTGGCGCGACACACAACGCCAGATCAACGAACTCAGCGCCAGAATCCTCCAGTTCGGCCAGGAGTCCCAGGAATCCGCCCGCCGCCATCGAGAGGCAGACAGCCGCCTGGAAGCCCGCATCAAGCAACTCGCCGAGGAGTCCGGCGAAGCCGACCGCCGGCTGGAAGCCCGCATCGAGTCCCTCGTCTCCGCGATCAGCCAGTTCCTCGCCGGCCCCAAGTAGCCACCCAAGTAGCCCCCAGCGACAGGCCCGGAGGCCTGTCCTACAACATCAGGCGTTCGAAATTCCGCGTGGTAAGTTCGGCGATCTCTTCCGGCGCGCAGCCGCGCACCTCCGCCAGGCGGCGCACGGTCTCCACCACGAAGGCCGGCTCATTGCGTTTGCCGCGGTGCGGCACGGGCGCCAGGTACGGGCAGTCGGTCTCCACCAGCAAGCGGTCGCCCGGCGTCACGCGCGCAGCCTGGCGAAGCGCGTCGGCTTTGGGAAATGTGAGCACGCCGCCGAAGCCTAAGTGAAATCCGAGATCGAGCACCCGGCGCGCCTCCGTCTCGCCGCCGGTGAAGCAGTGCACAATGCCGGCGCCCCGCCCGTAGGCGCGCAGCATCGCCAGGGTGTCGTCCCAGGCCTCGCGCGTGTGGATGACAATCGGCTTGCCGGTTTCAGCGGCGATGGCCAGTTGCTGTTCGAAGACCGCGCGCTGGACATTGCGCGGCGAGAAATCGTAGTGGTACTCCAGGCCGATTTCGCCGATGGCCAGAACCTTCGGGTGCGCGGCCAGCTCCCGCAGCCGCGTCCAGGTCTCCGCCGTGGCTTTGGACGCGTCGTGCGGCTGTACCCCAACGGTGGCGTAAATGAAAGGGTACCGGTCGGCCAGGCGAACGGCCGCTTCCAGGTCCGGCGGACCGTCGCCGGCGCCGATGGCCAGCATGCGCTCGACACCCGCCGCGCGCGCGCGTTCGATGGTCTCCTCGCGGTCGGCGTCGAACTTCGCGTCGTCCAGGTGGACGTGGGAATCCACCAGCCTCACTTCAGGCGCGCCCCAACGGGGATGTCTTCGTGGAATCCGGCGAGCACCGGCTTGCCATCGTTCACCGAGGCGGCTACGATCATGCCGTTCGATTCGATGCCTTTCAGCTTGCGCGGCTGCAGGTTGGCCACGATGATCACTTTGCGGCCGACCAGATCGGCGGCCGTGTAGGCTTCGGCGATGCCGGCCACGATGGTGCGCGGCTTCGGCTCGCCGATATCGACGGTCATGTGCATCAGCTTGTTGGAGTTTTTCACCGGTTGCGCGGTGAGCACCAGGCCCACGCGGAGATCCACCTTGAGGAAATCGTCGATGGGAATTTTGGCGGGTTCCTCGGGCGCCGGCTCGGGCTTCTTGCCAAGCAGGGCCAGTTGCGCGGCGGTGACCTCCGCCTCCAGCTCGCGCATCTTGTCGACCGCAATCTTCAGATCGATGCGCGGGAAGACGCCGGAGATCTCGCCGATCTTTTGGCCGGCCCGCAGGCCGCCCCATTGGAGCGCGCCATAGCGCACGGATTCGATGGGCTCCGGCATGCCGAGCTGCGACCAGATCTTGCGCGTGCTCTCGGGCAGCACCGGGTACAGGAGCGCGGTAACCACGCGCAACGCTTCGGCGGCGGTGTACAGCGTGGCGTTCAATTGCTGCTGCGCGGCTTCTTCCTTGCTGTGGGACAGCTTCCACGGCGCCATGGCCACGATGAATTTATCCACGGCGGAGATCAGGCCCCACACGGCTTCCAGGCCTTTGGAGAACTCGAAATTATCGAAGGTATTCTGCACGGCCGCGATGGTCTGCTCGGCCAGCGCCGCGATGTTCCCGCCGTCGCCGCCTGGCGGGATTTCGCCCTGCCGGTACTGGTTGATCATGGTCAGGGTACGGCTGGCCAGGTTGCCGAGGCCGTTGGCGAGGTCGGAATTGTAGCGGCCGATGAGCGCGTCGTAACTGAAGCTGCCGTCCTGGCCGAAGACGATTTCGCGCAGCAGGAAGTAGCGCAGGGCGTCGGCGCCCATCACCTTTTGAATCGGCTCCGAGCGCACGATGTTGCCGCGCGACTTGCTCATCTTGTCGTTTTCGAACAGCAGCCAGCCGTGGGCGAAGATGCGTTTGGGCAGCTCCAGCCCGGCGGCCATCAGAAACGCCGGCCAATAGACCGCGTGGAAGCGCACGATCTCTTTGCCGATGAGGTGCAGGTCGGCGGGCCAGAGACCTTCGCCTTCCACCGCGCTCAGGTAAGTGGTGAGCGCGTCGAACCAGACGTAGAAAACGTGCGGCGATTCGCCCACCACCGGGATGCCCCATTTGATATTGGTGCGCGTGACGGAAAGATCGGTGAGCCCGCCCTTGACGAAGGAGATCACTTCGTTGCGGCGCGTCTCCGGCTGGATGAAATCGGGCTGGGTCTGGTAGAGGTCGAGCAGCCTGTCCTGGAACGCCGACAGCTTGAAGAAGAAATTCTCTTCGGTGATGGTTTCGGTGGGCCGTCCGCAATCGGGACAGGGATCGCCCGGCTTGGCTTCGTTCACATACAGGTTGTCGAAGATGCAGTATTGGCCGGTGTAAGAGCCTTTGTAAATGTAGCCGTTCTCGCGGCATCGCTCGAACAGGTTCTGAACCACACGCGCGTGTTGCGGGCTGGTGGTGCGCTGAAAATGGTCGATCTGGAGGCCCAGCATTTGCCACTGGCGCTCGAATTCCGCGGCCACGGCATCGCAGAACTCGCGGGGAGATTTGCCGGCGCGCTGGGCTGAGCGCTCCACATTCACGCCGTGTTCGTCGGAACCGGTGGTGAGCACGGCATCGTAGCCCTGCATGCGCTTGTACCGCTTATAGAGGTCGGCCACGATAGTGGTATAGGCGTGGCCAATGTGGGGCGCGGCATTCACATAGTAAATGGGTGTAGTCAGGTAGTATTTCATTGGGATTGTTTCACATACGCGTAGTTGGCTTCCGCGATCACCTGTTTCAGGGCCGCGCCGGAAGCGAGCGCCAGGCGCCGGCAGTCTTCATACTCGGGCGCGTAGGAGCCATCGCTCGAAACCTTGATTCGCACCTTGCCGTGGGTGGTTTCCACTTCGACGAAGCTGCGCGCCTGCACGCGGCGCTCGGCCGTATAGACGCGCAGACCCAGGGTGGAAGTCTCGGTGAAAATAATCTCCGCCAGCGTCTCGCGGTCCTGCGGCTGGGCCACCACGCGCAGCAGGTTGCCGGGCCGGCCTTTCTTCATGACAATGGCCTGCAGAGACACGTCCAGCGCACCGGCTGCGATGAGCCGCTCCATGGCGTAAGCCAGCACCTGCGGATTGAGGTCGTCGATATTGGCCTCGATCACCGAGACTGACAGGGCCTCCACCGCGCCGGTGGGCTCTCCGAGGATGACGCGCAGAACGTTGGCATGATTCGGGAAATCGTGCCAGCCCGCGCCGAAGCCGATGCGCGACACGGTCATGGGCGGCAGCACGCCGAACGATGCCGCCAGCGTCACCGCGACGGCCGCGCCGGTGGGCGTGGTCAGCTCCAGCTCGGGACCGCGCGAGTAAACCGGAACGCCGGTGAGCAGACGGGCCGTGGCGGGCGCCGGCACAGGCAACATTCCGTGCTCCGTCTTCACCGTGCCGCTGCCCACGTTGACCGGCGAGCAGACGATGGTATCGATTCCCAGAAGATCGAAGGCCAGGCACGCGCCCACGATATCGGCGATGGAATCGGCCGCGCCCACTTCGTGAAAGTGGACCTTTTCGATGGGCACCTGGTGGACTTCCGCCTCGGCCTCCCCCAGCCGGCCAAACACCGCCAGGGCATGCTGCGCGGCGCGCGCCGGCAGGTTGGCCTTTTCGATGATCTTCACGATATGGGAGAGATGCCGGTGAGCGTGCTGATGGCCCACCTCGACATGAAACTTGGTGGCGCCGATCCCGCCGCGGCGGACCTTCTCAAACGAGACAGTCGCGCCGATGTCGAGCGAGCCGATGGCGCTGACGATGGCGGCCTGATCGGCGCCGGCGTCGGCCAGCGCGCCCACCAGCATATCGCCGCTAATTCCCGAAAACGCGTCCAGATAACAAGTAAGTGGCATTCTCTTCATGGTGGCACAAGGACGGGGTTTTGTGGAGAGCTGGCGGAGGGGTGTGCGGGGGCGTGGAGCGTGGTGGGGCCGCGCGCGATTCACCACTGCCACTCCTCGCGATCGAATTCGGTAGGCGGTATGGTGTCGGGCAGTAGTTGACCTTCGCCGGGCGGGCCAGCGGCCCGGAAGGCGCTTTCCCATCCCATCCCTGGCGTGGC
>Ga0265316_10001454_pt1 | contig 25422 bp, 20 predicted proteins | sample 4522metaG_FD_202092 | JGI IMG/M metagenome (GOLD analysis project Ga0265316, IMG submission 202092) | Rhizosphere microbial communities from Carex aquatilis grown in University of Washington, Seatle, WA, United States - 4-5-22 metaG | ecosystem: Host-associated > Plants > Roots > Rhizosphere >... | reverse complement strand
TGGCCCTCGAGGCCGCGCTCAAGAAGGACCCCCGCACCCGCAACATCGACTTCCAGTTCGTCGGGCAGGTCCGCCTGATGCGCGACACGTTCTCGGGCCTGGGCCTCGCGCTGGGTCTCGCGGTGATGGTCGTCTTTATGATCATGGCCTCGCAGTTCAAGTCCCTGCGACTGCCGTTCGTGATGCTCTTCACCATACCCGTGTCCCTGACGGGGATCGTCCTCGCCCTGATGGCGGCGGGCCAGGGCTTCTCCATCACGGCGTTGATGGGAATCCTCATGGTTATCGGGATCGCGGTCTCCAATGGCATCCTGCTCGTCGACGACGCCAATCGTCGCTTCAACCACGAAGGTGTCGACAAGGTCGACGCGATCGTTGCGGCCGCCCGCTCGCGCTTCGTCCCGATCGCGATGACCAGCCTCGCCACCGTCATCGGACTCATCCCCACGGCGATGGGCCTGGAGCGCGGCTCCGAGGCGAACCAGCCTTTGGCTCTGGCCGTGGTCGGAGGCCTGACGTCGTCGACGGTGCTGTCGCTGTTCCTCGTCCCGGTCATGTTCCTCTTCTTCGCGAAGCGATCGACCGCCGAGGCCGAATCATCGGCGCCACACGGGCCGCTGGCACCAGCCGAGACGCGAGCAATCGTGTAGAATCGCTGCGCGGGCGCGCATGGGCCCCTACGGCGGATCTTCCCGCGCATCCATCTGAACCGTCACGTACTCGACGCCCAAGCCGATTCGAATCCGCTCGGCCAAGCGCTGCCCGAGCTCGATGTCGTTCGAATCGCTGCGGACGTGCACGGTGACCGCGTCGTGCCCTGCGCCGAGCGACCAGACGTGCAGGTCGTGCACGGCGGCGACGCCGGGGTAGTCGGCGACGAGCTGCCGAATTGCCGCGACCGGAAGATGAAGCGGAGCTGCCTCCAGCAAGACGAGGGTCGCGTCGCGCAGCAGCCGCAGCGATCCGAAGAGAAGGATGGCCGCGACGACGAAGCTCGCAATGGGGTCCGCCGCGGGATGGCCTCCGAAACGAATGACGAGGGCGGCGCAAAGCGCGGCAAGCGCGCCGAGCGTGTCGCCGAGCAAGTGGAGCCACGCGCCGCGTAGATTGAGCGAATGGCCATGCGACTTGCCGGCGGCCGCGCCCGCGCCCTCCCCTTCGTGGGAATGACCGATGGCGTCGTGGAGCAGCCAGGCGCTGAGACCGTTGACGATGAGCGCCATGACGGCGACAAGGAGCATGAGCCCCGCTTTCGGTGGCGTTCGCGCCCCGAGGGCTTCGACCCCCTCGACGACGATACCCACGGTCGTGGCGAGCACGAGCAGCGCGCTGAAAATCGCCGCCACGGGTTCAGCGCGCCGCAAGCCGTACGTAAATCGGGGCGTGGGCCGGCGCACCGCCAAGCGCATTGCGAACAGGCTGACGGAGAGCGCCAGCACGTCCATCAGCAGGTGAAGCGCGTCCGCCTGGAGGACGACGCTGTTGGCAGCGATCGCCCCGGCCACCTCGAACACGAAGAAGGTTCCGACGAGCGCCAATACCGTTCCCAAGCGGCGCGCCTGACGCGCCTCCCGCGTCGTGAACGATCCGTGCACGGCCGGGGTCGATCGCCTGTCCTCGAGGCCCGTCCCTTCCCGGTGAGCGTGCCCGGGATGGGCACCGTGCCCATGACCGTGCCCGCCGTGAGCATGATGGGATCGAGACATCAGAGGAGTACGTAGTCGTCGGCCACCGACACCGGTGCCGAATCGAGCGCCAGCGCCGTCTCGTCGTCCCGGCGAACAGCGGTCATGTAGAGGCCGTGCAGGATGGCGGGGTGGTCTTGAATGAGCGCGATGAACTGATCCCTCGGAAGAAACAGAGTCACCGTCGGATGCACGGCGATGACGTGGGCGTTGGCTTTGCGACGGAGGACGAGCGCCACCTCTCCGACGGTCTCGCCCGCGGGCAGGGTCGCGAGGACGATCGACTCGTCCCCCTCGTGCGCCACGACCGCGACCTCGCCGGACGCGATGATGTGCAGTCCCGTCGCTTCCTCCCCTTCGCTCACCACTCGGCTGCCCTTCTCGAAGATCCGGGTTTCGAAGCGCTCGACGAGCTTCCCTCGCTCTTCGGCCGGGACCGCGACGAGCACCGGCGAGGTGCGTGTGAGATTCGCAACCATCCGGCGCCGGCAATGGGCTGCCAGCTCGAATCCCACTTCCGGTCGTCTTTCGGCCACCTCGTCGAGCATGTCGCGCTTGGCCACGAGCAGGATCGACGGCCGCGTAGCCACGACGCTCGCGGCGCGCGGCGCGCGCGAGAGCAGCGCCATCTCGCCGAAGAGGGCGCCGCTCGCCAGCCTCGCAAGGACCGTCGGTGGCTTGCCGTCGCCGTCGACTGCCCGCCGGACGACCTCGAGCGCGCCACGGGCAACGATGTACGCCTCGGCGCCCTCCTGCCCCTCTTCGATGACCACCTGCCCGGCCTGCACGGTGATCATCTCGAACGCGCCCATGAGCGCGCGCAGGCCTTCTTTCGAAAGAGCGCTGAAGAGGGGCAAAGGCGCCACCAAGGGGAGCTCGGCGCCTTCGACTTCCTCGTAGCTTCGCGTGGCGGCGTGTAGAATCTGCGTCGCTTTCGAGGTCAGCGCCGGGCCGGTCAAAAAGGAGCTCAGCGGTTCGAAGCCGTCGAGCAGCGGAAGCGGCGGCGGGGGCGTTTCCGTGTCCTGAAGCCGGGGCGAACCCGCGGAGAATGCCGTGGCAACGTGGTCGAGGTGCGACTCGACGTCGACGCCGAGAGCGCGCAGGTCAGCGATGGCCGCGACGGCGAGCGGGAGATTTCCGGCGTCGATGGACCGGCCCACGGCGAGTTCGAACCCTTCGATGGCGGCTTCCGTCCGGCCCAGCTGTTCGAGCAAGCGGCAAGTGATGACCAGCGCGCCGGGGCTCGAGGGGTCTCCCTCGACCACGGCGACGCTCCATCGCAACGCGGCCTCCACTTCGCCCGCGAGAAGGAGCGCGAGCGCGCGGTCGAGGGGAGAATCGGTCGTTTGGACGCCGGGCAAGTCCGGCGGTGCGGCACGCATGGGGGCCCGCAGCCTATCACTCCTCGTCGGAATCCCGATGTGGACCTCGCTGGGGAGGCGCCGCGGTGGACCCGGCGTCCCTTCCTTCGCTGCGATCCATGAACTCGCTCATCGCGCTGGCGGTTGCGGCGACGAGAGGCAGGACGCGCGCGTAGTCCATTCGCGTCGGCCCGATGACGCCGACCGTGCCGGCGGCGTGGCCGTAGGCCGTGTAGGGCGCCCCGACGATGGCCAGGCCTCCCCCGAGCGCGCCGGCCTCCTCGCCCACGACGACTTGCCCTCCCGGATCTTTCATCGCCAAGTCCAGGAGGCGAACGAGCTTCTTGCGCGCGTCGAGCGCGGTCACAAGGCGTCGCACGTGATCGGCGTCGTCGAACTCCGGCTTTTCGAGGAGCCTGTCTTGACCCTCGATCACCATGTCGGTCTCCCGGTCGGCGGCCTCCTCGACCGCCGCGCCGCCGAGTTCGAACGCACGACGGCGCAGCTCGTCGTGCTGGACCCGCTCGCTCTGGAGCCGGCGATCGAACAGCTCGCGAAGATCGCCGAGCGTGCGCCCCTCGACCACGTCGTCCAGCAAATTGTGGATTCGCTGGAGGTCGGCGTCCGTGACCGCGGCCCGCAGGAAACGATTTTGCACCGTGCCGTTTTTCATCACGAGAACGGCGAGGACTTCTTCCGCCGCCGTGCGCAAAAAGCGAAGTTGCTTGAGGACCAGCATTTCGGCCCGCGGCGCAACGACGACCGCGGCCGTCCCCGTCAGCTCGGACAAGAGTTTTCCCGTCTCGCGCATGACGTTGGCGTGCGGAACGGAGGTTTCGAGCGAGGCGAACCGATCCCGAATCGATGCTTCGTCGTCGCTCGTCAAATCGCGAACCTGCATCAACGCATCGATGAAAAGGCGGAATGCCCGGTCGGTGGGCACCCGGCCGGCGCTCGTGTGCGGCTGTCGCAAGTAGCCGGCGTCCTCGAGGTCGGCGAGCACGTTTCGGATGCTCGCCGGCGAAAGGTCGAGCCCCGATTTTTTTGCGAGCGTGCGCGAACCGACCGGCTCGCCCGTCGACACGTATTCCGTCACGCAATGATAAAGTAGCTGGCGAGCACGCGCGCTGAGCTCCGACATCTGGCGAACCGACAAGGAGCTTAACACTTGTGCATGAGTACGCGCGCGCCTTTGCGCGGCCGAGCTCGCGTTCTAAGCTTGGACTCGAATGCGGATTTTCGGCTGGATTGGTCCGGCGCCGGCAACCATGCCCAAGCGCGCCGCAGCCGTTGCCCTTGCAATCCTTGCCGCCAGCGCCCCGGACCGCGCGAGAGCCGGCTTCGGAGCCCCTCCGGTCTCTTCCGCGGAAGAGGGGCCGGCGCAGCGGTACGGCCGCCTCGACCGCGACGCTTGCGAGGCCGAGCTCGAAAACCGCGGGATCCCGTTCGTGCCCGTCGGCGAAGCACGGGGCGTCCTGGCTCCAGTGCGGCTGACGGGCCCGCTCCGGGGCGTCTCCTTCCACACGGGGGCGCCCGCGTCGCAAAGGTCGTCGAGCCCGTGGGAGATCGTCGACTGCCGGCTGGCGCTCGCGCTGGACGACTTCGCCTCGCTGCTGAGCACCCACGACGTCGTCGACGTGCTGCACTTTTCGATGTACCGGCCCCCCTCCGCCCGGTGGCCCGCGGACAAGGTCGCGTCCCGGCATCCCGGCGGCCTGGCCATCGACGCCGCCTCGTTCACGAAGAGAGACGGGAGCAAGCTCGACGTCGAGCACGACTTCCACGGACGCATCGGCGCAACCCCCTGCGGGCCCGGCGCGGGCCCGGTGCCGGCGACGGTCGAGGCCGTCGAGCTTCGTCAGATCGTCTGCGAGGCGGCCGAGGCGAAGCTCTTCAACGTCGCGCTCACGCCCGACTACAATTGGGCGCACCGAAACCATTTCCACTTGGAAGTGGCCGCGGGCGTTCGCTGGTCCTTCGTGAAGTAAACGCGCCGTCAGCGACCGAGCTCGCGGCTCACCGCCCGCATGTCCGCGGGCATCGGCAACTCCCAGCGCATCGCACGCTCGGTGGCCGGATGGATGAATCCGAGCTCGGCCGCGTGAAGCATCAGTCGCGGCGCATCGAGGAGCGTTCCGGTCCAGCCGCGCGTGTAGACGCGATCGCCGACCAGCGGGTGTTGCATCTCGCTCATGTGAATGCGGATCTGATGGGTGCGCCCGGTCTCCAGGCGACACTCGACGAGAGTCGCAGGGCCGCAGGGCTCGATGCGCGCGACGTGCGTGATGGCCTCGCGCGCGTCCGGCGGGGCCTTGCCGCGCGCCGATCCCCGGAGCCCGTCGCCGCGGTTTTCGACGAGGAAACTACGAATCGTGCGCGATTGGACGTCGCCATGCGCGATCGCGAAGTATCGCCGGTCGACCGTGTGACGGCGGAACTGATCGGCGAGGCTCTGTTTGGCCAGCCAGGTCCGCGTGAAGACGACGAGCCCGCTCGTTTCCTTGTCGATTCGATGAACCACGCCTAGGTTCGGCCGAGGGCCGCGGCTCGCTTTCGAGCTTCGAGCGAGCCAGCTTCGCACCCGCGCGTCCAGCGTGTCGGTTTCCGAGTCGTCGTACGGCACCGTGCTCAAGCCCGGGGGCTTGGCGACCACGACGAGGTGGGCGTCGACGTAGATGACAGAGTCGTCCGGGAGCTGCGCCGCGCGGAGTCTCGGCGCTCGCTCGTCGAGCGTCACTTGCGCGCCGGCGCGCACCCGCGCGGTCGCGTCGGTCACGAGCTCGCCCGCGACGCGGACTTTCCCGGTCGAGATCCAGGCACGCGCCGTGCCCCAACTCGGCGGCTTGCTCGGTTCCCCGGCATGCTGCCGTACTTGGAAAAGTGCACGGACAGCACGATCGATCGGCCCTTCGAGTTCGGGCGGAATGACTGCGTTTTGCACGGGCGAACGGGAGCTTAGCCCGAGAGAGCACGGTCCGCCCCGGGCTCGCCCGCCGTGGAACGATCTCTCATCTGTCACGACATTTCGAATCCGAATTCAGCTCCGAGAACGCCGCAGCGCCAGCGAGGTCAGCGGCGCCAAGAGAGAAATCGTCTGGAAACAATGGCATCCTCGGAGCCTTGCCCAGCGCCCCGTGAAGGTTTTTCTCTGCACTTCACAAATACCGATCAAGCTTCCCGAATACAGTATCGAATACGCAGTCGCGGACACGCGGACGGGGTACCAAAGCGTGACGAGCGGAATCATGCACTGGACCGAGAAACGTCCAGCTTTCCCGTCCGCGCGGCTTGCCAAACGCGCGCCTGATTGGGGCCAATTATCGCTCGCGCGTACGTCCGCCAGCGCTGGAACGTTCGGTCGCCCTCATATTCGTCCTAGCTAGAGGGCAAATTCGCCTTGCTAGCCCTAGGAGACGAGGGTAGTTGACTGCCTGGGATTACCATGATCTCCGGAGGCATCACGATGAACTTCATTAGGCAAGGGCGGGTTCTTGTTTTCGCATCCCTCGGCACGCTGGCACTCGCGGGCTGTTCGGGCTCGACCAACAACGCCGGCGACGATGGGGGTGGCAGCACGGACAACACCATGGGCACGGACACGAACACGACAGCCGGAAACGGCACTGGCAGCTCGTCGAGCGGTGGAGCCGGCGCCTCCGGTGCAAACAACCCGGCCCCCGGCGGCGATACGAGCACCGACACGAACACGAACGCCAACCCACCCCCTGCCAGCACGGGCACCGGCTCCGATACGGGCACGGGCGCCGACACCACCACGGGCACCGGAATGGCCACCGGCGGCATGATGGGCATGGGCACCGGCGGCATGATGGGCACCGGCGGCATGATGGGCAAGGGCGGCAAGGGCGGCATGGGCACCGGCGGCATGATGGGCACCGGCGGCATGATGGGCACCGGCGGCATGATGGGCACCGGCGGCATGATGGGTAAGGGCGGCAAGGGCGGCAAAGGCGGCACCGGCGGCATGATGGGCACCGGTGGCATGATGGGCACCGGCGGCATGATGGGTACCGGCGGCATGATGGGTAAGGGTGGCAAGGGCGGCAAAGGCGGCACCGGCGGCATGATGGGCGGCGGTACCGGAATGGGCACTGGCATGGGTACCGGCGGCATGGGTACCGGCGGCATGAGCGGCGGCGGAACGGGCACCGCAACCGGCACGTGAGACGAAACGGCCTCCGCGTCTTCCGAAACTTCCCCTATTTTCTGCCTCGTGAATCCGAGTCCAACCCCGAAACGGTGCTCCTAGCGTAGGGAGCGCCGTTTTGGGTGGGTCGGAGCGTTCGTGAATCACCGGCGATCCCCAGGGTCGCCACTTGGCCTATACGTTCGATCTGAATAACTTTCTTGCCGCAACACAATTTGCCGGTCTCCAAGGGCCGGCGACGCGTGCGGCAGGGGCGGGAAATGCGTGTTGGCGCCTGATGGCGAGAGTCCACGTGGGAATGGCGAACGCGCGCTGAAGCTCGCCGGGCGCGCCCTCGACCCGAACGCGCCTGGGGGCCCCGCGCGCGCACTCGGCCAACGTTGGCTGCGCGAAGCGTTCGTCGCCGGAGCTCGCGTCCTCTGCCGCGATGCGACCGTCGATTCGGTCGAGACGGCGGCGCGAGCGCTTGCCGGCGCCCCCGTGCCGGGCCGCACCCGTCGCCGCCGGGCCGAGGCGGCGTCCACGCTTGGTCAGTCGTCGCTACCAGACCGTGCGGCCTTGACCGTGGCCGAGCTGGAAGTGACGCGCGTTCTGGACGAGGCCAACGGCACGCGGCGGATCGAGCATGCAGGGAAACGCGCGTTCTGGACGATCGCCGCGCTCGTCGCGTCTGCAGCCGCGGCGCTGATCCTCGCCGATCGAGCCCTATACCCGCCGTGGGAAAACTACCGATGGAGCGCGAGCAGCGCCTGGGGCGAATACGCGACATCCGGGAGGCTGGCCGACCATGATGGGTCGTTCGATTTGGTCTTCCATACGAAGGAAGAAGTCGATCCATGGGTGGTCGTCGATCTTCGTTCCACGAGGACCGTCTCTGAAGTCACCGTGGTCAACCGCGCCGATTGCTGTCGGGACCGCGGGCTGCCGCTCGTGATGGAGCTCGCGGGGGAGGACGAACGGTTCGTCGAAGTCGGCGTTCGTACGGTTCCGTTCGACACCTGGCACCCGACGTTTCCTCCACGAAAGGTGCGGTACGTGCGCCTTCGCGCGAAGGGCAAGACGGTGCTTCATCTTCGCGACATTCAGATCCGATGAGCACTCGCGAGGCGGTCTCGACGCGCGTCTTCGCCGCGTGGTCGCGCCGTTGGCCGTACCTCGTCGTGAGCGCGGCCTTCGCGGTATCGCGACTCTTCTATCGCTTCGTCTTCGACGTGCGCTTCGACACGAGGCCCGCCGAGGAGTTCATTCAATACATCGGTCCCTGGTTCGTGGAGCACGACTTTTTTCGTAGCCTGCTCTACTTGCATCAGCAGCCGCCGCTCCAAAATCTCCTCACCGGCGGGTGCGTCAAGCTCTTCGGAGCGCCGCTCGGGTTCGAAATCTTGCACGCCGTCTATGTGGGGTGCGGCGCGACGGTCGCCCTCGGCATCGTCCAGGTCACGCTTCGTCTCGGGGTCCCCCGGGCGATCGCCGTGGGCTTCGCGGCGCTCTACGCGGTCTCTCCGGTGACCGTGTTCTACGAGAATTGGCTCTTCTATCACGAGCCCGTTGCCGCCCTTCAGGTCCTCTCGCTTCTGGCGCTCCTCCGGTACTACCGCCTCGGAACGTTCGGCGCCGGACTCCTCTTTTTTGCCCTCGTGGCAACGAGCGCGCTCTTTTATTCCCTTTTCGCGCCGGTCCTCGTTTTGGTCGGCCTCGCGCTTTTCGTTCGCCCGCCGCTCGCCGCCGATGGGCGCCAGGCCGCTCGCGCCCGATTGGTCCTCGCGCTCGCGATTCCGCTTGCGGCCCTCGGTCTCGACAGAGCCAGAACGCGGATCCTCGTGGGCCACGACCAGGGCGCCGCGTATTTCTGGATGAACCTCGCGGTCAAGACGTTCGACGGCATGCGGCCGGGAAGGCGGGCCCTTCTCGTGGAAGGCGGCCAAATCAGCCGAGCGCCGGAGCTCATGCTCTTTTCCAGGCCCCTCTCCGAGTATGACAAGAATCTCCGGATCGCTCACATGCCGACCGGCGTTCCGCTCCTCGATCTCGAGTATGCGCCGGATGGATCGTTGAACGCCCACCCGCTCGAAAAGGTCCTCATCGCAGAGTCCTTCTACAAGAAAGACGCGCTCTATCTCTTTCTTCACGCTCCCGACGCCTATTGGCGGTCCGTCTTCGAAGCCCTGACGCAATCGTACTTCCACTCGCCGCTCGACTACGACAAATCGATCTCCAGCCCCAACCGAGACAAGCTGAGCGCGTTCGTCGAAAAGACGAACGTCGTCTTCCTCCCCGACAAGGAAGGCGTGCAGCGCGTCCTCGTCGTGCTCCTGCCGCTCGCGTTTCTCTACGGCCTCCACCGCGTGCTCGGGGCCCGAGGCGTTCTCGAAAGCGAGCGCTCGACCGCGGCCGTCATCGTGTGCATGCTGGTCGTCGTCTCGTCGGTGACGCTCGCGACGGTAGCGATATCCTTCGGCGATTTCTGCCGGTATCGGTACAATCTGGACCCGTATTCCTTGATTCTGCTTTCTCTCCTGGCAACCGACGTGGCGGAGGGAGCCCGCCGCGCGCTGCGGAGTCGACGGCCGACGTTGGCGCGATAGCCCGGTTCGCCATCCGATTTCTCTCGCACCCTGACGTCCCCGGCGTCCTGGCGGTTCTCTCCCGCACCGCGAGAGCTCACTTCTTCACGCGAGCGATCCGGATCGACTGCGACTCGTTGCTCTGGAACTCCATGACGGTCTGCATGTCGACGTCCGACCACCCCGCAAATTCGGGCAACGGCTTTCCGGTGGTCAGGTCGACTTCCTGAACGAGGTAGATGTCTTGGTACAGGTGCCGCGAGAGCTCGTAGAGCGGGGAACGATCCTCGCCGGCCAGCGAGATGTCGACGGCGCCGTAGTCCATGATCGTAAAAAGGCCCGGCCGGTCGGTCAGGACGAGGATTCGCTTCTCTCCGAGGCCGGCGAAGAATCGCCAAACCTGCGCGGCTTGTCGCGTCAGGATGAGGGCGTTCACGAATCGGGCCTCGCTTGCAACCGGGACGTGCATCGCGAAGAGCGCGAGGCATATGAGAACCGTCGTGGGCGCGCCCGAGCGCCTCCCGAGCAAGGCAACGGGCACGGGGAGTCGCCGGCCAATCACTGTCAAGAGCCACGCGGCCGAGAACGCCGCGAACGTGTCGAGCCAAACGAAGAGTCGCGCGGAAGCAGGGTGCTGCGGCAGGCCCCAGACATAGGTGAACGAGATGACGGTCTCCATGGCCAGCAGCGCCGCGACGAACACCACGAAACGCAGGCCAAGCGCGTCCCTACGTCTCACCACGAGGACGACGTTTCGCACGATGAGGGCGAACCCTCCGGCCGCGAGAATGAGCAGCAGCGGCGAGTGGGGCCCGGCGATTTCGAGCGGGTGCCTCAGGATCCGGAGGTAGTCGCGCCAGTTCGAGACAAAGCTGGAGACCTTGAACATCGACCGACTGAGCGGCTGCTCCCAGTCGTTCGCTTTGGCGATGGTTTGCCAGTACCGAGGCAAGAGAAAAATAGGCACGAGCGCGTAAACGAACCCGAAACCCTGCAAGTGCGCCCGTTTGACCAGGCGAACCGATACGAGGACCACGGCCGCGACGATGAGAAAGGCCCACCCTTCGTACCTGACGTTCGCGAACAGGCAGAGATTCAGCGAGAAGAGCACGAGCCGTTTTGGCGTGGGCTGCTTCGCGTAGTCGTAAAAGCTCTGGATCGTGACGAGCAGGAGGAACGTGGCAAGGAAATCGAAGCCGCCGGACCGCGCTGCCACGAGGGTATTCGGACTCACCGCGACCGCGATGGCCGCCGCAACCCCGAAGAGTTCGCCCCCGAGGCACTTCGCTATGCGGTGCGACGAGAAAATGAACAACACGAACAGAATCGCGTTGAGGAGAAACGCATTCTCGGCGTGATAGCCGCGGACGATGTGCAAGAGACTCACGAGAAACGAAAAGAGTGCAGGCCGGCGATCGATTACTTCGTTGAGGCCATTGAAGTTCTCGAAGAACCATTTCCCAGTGACCGCGAAATTTGCGGTCTGATAGGAATATAGATTCTTGGAGACTCCGACGAGGTTCGCTTCGTCCGCGAGCACGCGAAACGATGGCGGAACCCCGAGAAGAACGACCGTGGAGACGACGGCCGTCACCACGAGTCCCGCCGCATTCTCTCTGATCCAAACGGGGACCGGCGTGATCTCGCCCGATCCCGACAGCCGGATCCCGACGTACAGCAAGACCATCGCGAGGAGCACGTAATAGGTGGAATGAATGAAGAAAAGCTCGTTCCACTCTCGATGGCGTAGGGTCAACCCCACGAGTACGCCGGGCACGAGAAGAGCGACGACACCGTAGCTCCCGTATCGGAGCGCCGACCGTCCGCTCATGGACGGATCCAAACCGACAAGGCACCGCGCATACTGCAAGCCAAGACGAACATGGCTGTTGACTATCACACACGCGAAGGCGCCGTCAGCACGAGATGCACGAGCGCGCAACGCTTGCGCCTCAATCGCGCGAGCGCGAGCGCACCACGCCCTGTCCTCCCAGTCGCGCCGCCGGCACGGTGTCTGCGTCCATCGGCGGACCGATGAAACTGGACTCGACAGGTCCCTCTCCCACACACCACGTTTTCGATCGAATCGTGGATCGGTGTCGGGCGCTCGGCCCCGTCCGCGTCGCCGTCGCCGCGCCCCTCTCCGACGTGGCGCTCCTTGCCGTCGTGGGAGCGTCCGAGGCAAATCTCATCGAGCCAATCCTGGTCGGCCCGGTGACCTCGTTGAAGCGGCTGGCCGAAAAACTGAGCCTCGACCTCGGAAAGTGGCCCCTCGTGGACGCGAGCGACGACTCCGATGCCGCGGCCAAAGCAGTGGCGCTCTGCCGCTCGGGGCAGGCCCGGATGCTCATGAAGGGCAGCCTTCACACCGATACGCTCTTACATGCGGTGATGCAGCGCGAGACCGGCCTGAGGACGACCAGGCGCTTGAGCCACGCCTTCGTCCTCGACGCGCCCCTCTACCCCCGGCCGCTCATCATCACGGATGCGGGTATCAACATCTACCCATCGCTCGAAGACAAGGTGGACATCGTGCGCAATGCCATCGATCTCGCTCACGCGCTGGGCATCGACGTCCCCAACGTAGCTATCTTGTCCGCAGTCGAGACGGTCAACCCGAAAATCATATCGACCATCGACGCTTCGGCCCTATGCAAAATGGCGGACCGAAAGCAAATCACGGGGGCCGTTCTCGACGGACCGCTCGCGTTCGATACCGCCGTCAGCGCCGAGGCGGCCGCCATCAAGAGCCTCACGTCGCGTGTGGCGGGGGTCGCCGACGTGCTCGTCGTGCCCGACCTCGAGTCCGGCAACATGCTCGCGAAGCAGCTCGAATACCTCGGCGGCGCGGAACTGGCGGGCGTCGTATTGGGCGGCCTGGCACCCATCGTCCTCACGAGCCGCGCCGACGCCGTCCGAGCCCGGCTCGCCTCCTGTGCCGTCGCCGCGACGTACGCCCGTGCGCAGACTGCCGAGACGCACTCGGGTGGCGGCTAGCGCAACACTTCGTCGAGCGATCGCCGGGGCGTCGGTCGAGCCGCTTCCGCTACGCCCATGCGCACGAGGAGCTGCGGCAACCCGCTTCGGCCGATGCTCGTGGCCAAGCGCTTGCGGAGATCGGGCACCTCGATCGACTGGTTCAGAAACGACGCCGACAGGCCGACCGCCGTCGCGCGCAAGAGGACTCGCGCCAGCGCGCGACCGGCGAGGACCCAGGCGCGCGGCGAGTCGTCCTCGGTCCCGATGACCCCGAGAAGCGGAGACTTGAGCGCCAGGTTCCGATCGGTCGCCGCCTGCTGCTCGCCGATGTCGAACGTTCGCACGACGAGGGGTGCGATGCTGGAAAGCGCGTCGCCCATGGCGTGCGCATAGCCCGGCATCCCGTCGCGAGCCCTACTCCGATTCGGATGCATCCACGAGGCGAGCTCTCGACGAAAGGACGGGTCGCCCATTTGTTCTCGATCCCCCTCCTCGACCAGGTCGGCGATGGCCAGTCGGGTGTCGAGGTCGTGGACGAGCGCGAACCAGACGCCACCTTCGAGCGCCTCGGTCTCGAGCGCGAGGGCGATCTCCCGAGCGACGGGATCCTCGTGATACGCCTTGCGGTTGGTGTGCCTTCGGACAATCGCCTCGAAGAGCGCTTCGTCGGGGAGTGGCGCTCCCGTGGACGTCACCCGCACGCGCGCCAAGTGGTCGACGATCGTAGCCTCGGGCAAGACGCGAGTGTCGTGCCGCAATCCGAAGCGCGTCATGGCGACTTCGAGGGTTCCAAGTGCGGCCCCGCAGCTGATGGTCAATTCGCGGTCCTGAGGGTCCACGACCGGAAGCGCGCGCGTGCGGTCGGCGTAGAGGTCCACCGAGTCGGGGCGCACGGCGAAGAACCATGGTTGGGAGTTGTGGGCGGACGGTGCCAGAACGGCGTAGCGAAGGCAGAACACCATCCGGTCTTCGAGCGAGCCGGTCGCGGGATACTGAGTGGCGTCGACGTTCCACGGGTCCGGCTGGGAGCTCGTCATGTGCGGATGGGCAAGCAATTCGTGTGCTACCCCTCGGCCGGTCTCGGTGTCTCGGTCGGGTCGCCCGAGATCCGCAGCGGACGAAACGTTGCACTCTTCTTTCGTTGGTGCGACTGCATGCGCCGAAGAATGTCGTCGAGGATGCGAACGGCATCGGCGACGTGCTTGCCTTTGTTGAGCATCACGCATTCGGCTCGTTCGGACATCGCAGCGTCGGTAATCTCGGCGCGAGTGGGCATGCCGTCTTTCGCGAGGCTCTCGAGCACTTGGGTGGCCCAGACCACCGGCGCGTGAGCCGCCTCGCAGATCCAGAGTATTTCTTCCTGCACTTCGGCGAGACGTTCGTATCCAATCTCGAGCGCCAGATCGCCTCGCGCGATCATGATTCCGAGGGGATGCTCGCCCAGGCCTTCGAGCAGCAAGCGGGGGAGCGACTCGAAGCCGCGCCGGGTCTCGATCTTCAGGATGACTCCGAGGCGGCCGGCGCCCAGTTCGGCCAAGCGCTGTCGCAGTTCGCGAATGTCTTCGACGCGTTGAGCGAAAGACAGGCCCACGCTATCGGCGTGGCGCGCGACGAAGGCGAGGTCTTCCCTGTCTTGAGCCGTGAAGCCCGGGATGTCGATCGCCGTCTCGGGGAGGTTGATTCCCTTGCCGGGAGAAAGCTCCCGCCGTCCATTGCGCACGTACATCACCCGAACCGTGAAGCCCTCGGCCGAGACGCCCTCGACGACTCCGCCGATTTTGCCGTCGTCGAACCAAACGTGCTCGCCGGCCCGCACCCCGTCGAGGACCGACGGGATGGTGCAGGGAATTCGCGGAGGCGCGGCGGTTGCGCCGACCTCCTGGCTCCGGGTCAACATCACGCGGTCGCCCTTGCTCAGGGGAATGGTTGGGCCGGCGGGGCCGGTCCGGAGCTTGGGACCGCCAAGGTCGAAGTGGACATTGCAAGGGCGCCCAAGCGAGCGCGACGCAGACCGCACGTGCTCGACCATTCGCTCCCATACCCCTGGGTCGTCGTGCGCGCAGTTGATTCGGACCGCGTCTGCCCCCTGTTCGATGAGCTCGTGCGCCTGGCGTGGGTCATCGGCCGCCTCGCTCGACAGGGTCACCATGATTCGAACGGACCTGCTCTCTGGTTCCGGACCGAAGAGAGCCCGCGCGTTGCCTTCGAGGAGGCCGTACCCTTCGTCGAAATCCGGGGCTCCGGCGCTCGGTTGCAGCGCGAGATCTTCACCGAGCAGCCGAGCCAGGACCGTTAGCACCGCGTCTACGCTCCAAAGGGCATGAGCTTCGCAGCGTCCGAGCGAAGAAAGCCCGACTCGCGACAACGATTCTTGGAGGGGTCGAACGTCGCGCCGCCGAAGGGCGAGGTAGTGGAGCAGGTTGCGGAAGCTTTTGCGGCGAACGTCGTTTTGGGCCTCGGCAGGAAGGGCCGCCTCGCCCCCGAGCATCTCAGCGCGGATTTCGACGAGTTGGCCGAAGAGCCGGCGAAATTCGAGATTGTCGGCGGTATCGGTGTTCATCGTGGCTCTCCGGTCGGCGGCTGCACGAACTGCGCCCGGTCTCCGCGCACGTTCAGGGGCTTGCGAGCGCGGGCATGGGGATGCCCTTCGGGACGAATTCGGGCACCATGGGGGCCGGATGCCGTCGAAAGCCTCGAAGACCCGCGCGCCCATCGAGAAGAGCCCTCGCAAGACGCGACCTTCCATTAAACGGTCGCCCAGACCTTCGACGAAGCGCACGACCAAAGCGCCCAGACCTCCCAAAGCCTCCAGACCTGCGACCAAAGCGCCCAGACGTCCCAAAGCGCCCAGACTTCCGACCAAGCGCACGACCGAACGGTCACGCGGCTCGTCGCCCGAGCCCTCGCCCGAGCCCTCCGCTCGACCGAGCGCGCAGCCTTTGGCGCTGCACCAAGCCATGATACGGAAATTACCAATCCGGCTCATCGGCCAAGCCGAGCTCTATTTTCCAGCCGTCCCTGGGTTCGCCGATCACTACGTTCGAGGGCTCGGCGCGGCATGGGAGGCCCTCGGGCGGCCCTTCAACCCCGACGAGATCGACCGTTTTCGGCAGTCGTTGAGAAAAATGCTGGAGGAAGCGTTCGAACGATCGCCGTACTCGAGCGTATGCGTCGCGTACCAGACCGATCCTCATCCGAAGAAGACGATCTCCTGGCGGATGGGCATTCACCAATCGACGATCGCGGACGAATATGCCGACTGGATCGCCACGCGAACGCCTCCGCTTTTCGGGCACCATCCGGACGCCAAAGTCATGGACCTGGCGCACTCGCTCGGGACGCCGAGTTCACACGCCATTCTCGACGTGGGCGCCGGCACCGGACGCAACACGATACCTCTGTCCAAAGAAGGCTTTCGTACCGACGCCGTGGAATTCGCCCCTTCTCTGGCCCAGATTCTTCGCGACGACGTGGAGAAGCAAGACTTGCCGATTCGCGTGTACGAGGGCGACATCCTGGACCCGGCGCTTCCGGTCCCTCACACGCATTACGATATGATGCTCCTCGCCGAAGTGGTCTCCCACTTCCGGGACACGCGGCAATTGCGGAGGCTGTTCGAGACGGCCGATCGACTCCTCGTGCCCGGCGGGCTGCTGCTCTTCAGCGCGTTCTTGGCGGCGCCCGACTACGAGCCGGACGACGTGGCGCGGTCGATGAGCCAGGTGATGTGGTGCTCGATGTTCACACGCCTTGAATTGCAAGATGCCGCGGCAGGCCTGCCCTTCGATCTCGTTTCGGACGAGTCCACCCGGACATACGAAAAAACGCATCTTCCGGCCGAGCGTTGGCCGCCGACGGGTTGGTACGAGGAATGGACGGCGGGGCAAGACGTGTTCGATTTGCCGACGGGCCAGAACCCGCTCGAAATGCGCTGGATGACCTACAGAAGACGGCCGGACCGATGAGCGCATCGATGCGCGCGGAGCCGGCGATTGCAGACGGCGGCGGCGTTTCCGAGTCTTCGTTCCCCCAAGTAGCGCTAGAATTCGCGCCGCCGACAGCGGCATCGATTCCGCCGGCCGCAGCCCTACGCGAACACGGAGCACCACGATGGTCGATGAGTCAGAACGCCGCCTTCCCCACGACTTCCAATCCGAAATCGCGGCCGTTCGAGAACGATTGAGCAAGATGGCCGAGCGCTGCCGTGCGCAGCTCCATCTCGCGCTCGACGCCTTCTGGACCGGTTCAAAACGGAAGATGGCCGACGTCGAGATCTCCGACAATGGGGTCGACCTCGATGAGAAGGAAATTGACGAACTCGTGCTCGGGATCCTTGCCGTCCGGCAGCCGGTCGCTTCCGACCTGCGAATGTTGACTGCGTGCTTCAAACTCGTCACCGATCTGGAGCGAATCGGCGATGAGGCGGTCGACATCGCTCGAATGAGCGTATCGAGCTGGCCGGACGGCGAGCCCACGCGCGAGCGATTGCGGCGAATGGCCGAAGCGACGGAAGACCTGGTCGCCACGGCCACCAAGTCGTTTCTCGACGGCGACGTGGGCGCAGCAGAGCGCGCGCGCCAGGGCAGCGCGCCGATCGATGTCCTGTATCGAGAAATCCTTCACATGTCGGTCGACTTCATGACCCACCATCCGACCGAAGTCGTCCCGACGATGAGCGACCTGAGCGTTTCCAAATGCCTCGAACGCATCGCGGAGCACAGCGTGAACATCGCCGAGGGAACCCTTTTCGCGGTCCGCGGCGAACCGATGCCGCGCTGATCGTTCACCCCCCTCCCCCGCCGCTCTCGGCAGGAAGTTGAAGCGTGAAAACGGTGCGACCTGGCTCGCATCGGTACCCGACGTCGCCGCCGTGATCGGACATCACCCGCTGCACGATCGACAGCCCCAGCCCCGTGCCTCGGTCTTTGGTGGTGTAGAACGCATCGAAGATCGGCGCGTTTTGGTCGGCGATCCCGGCGCCGTTGTCCTCCACGTCGATCTCGTACCAGTCGGGCAGCTGCCGCACGCGAAGCACAACCCTTCCGCGATTGCCGGTGGCTTCCAACGCGTTGCGAATCAAGTTGATGAGCGCGCGCTTGATGTGCTCGGCGTCGAGCTCCGCCAAGACGGGATTCGATGGCGTTTCGAGACCCAGCGTGGCGGCTCGCTCCTCGAACTCACGCGCCAGAAGGGCTGCGGCGCCCCGGACGATCTCGTTGAGATCGCACGTCCGGAGCGAGAGCTGGTGGGGACGGGCGACCTCGAGGAAATCGGTGACCAGCGCAGAGAGTCGCTTGGTCTCGCCGCGGAGCACCGCGATGGCCTCCGCCGCGGACGCGGGGAGGTTTGGGACGCGGGACAGGGCTCGTTCGAGCACGGACAGGTGCAAGCTCGCGCCGTTGAGAGGATTGCGAATTTCGTGGGCGAGGCCGGCAGCGAGCACCCCGGCCGTCGCGAGCCGTTTGCGCGCGGGCGCAATGGGCTCCTGTTCGGGGATGTGCAGCGGTTCGAGGCCGACGACGACCAAAGTCGGAGAGGGACTACCGCGCGCGAGATAGGGCGCGACATGCCACCGTACGGCCCGTTCCGCGTCAAACCGCGTTCGTATGGGAGCGTCCATCTTGACGGGGGTTCCGGCTTTGGCCGCAAACCAGGAACGCTTGACCCTGTCGGCCCTTTGGCCGAAGAGTCGGGGGAATGGATCGGTGCCGAGGAGCTCGGCGGCGTCGTACCCCGTGAGGGTCGCCCCCTTGTCGTTCACCACCGCCACGCATCCGGCGGAATCGAAGCCGAACACGGCGACGTCCGCCATCGCGAGCGCGTCGGAGAAGAAGCGATCGATGTCGAGCTTCTCCGGTTCGTAGGTGGGTTCGAACGCCATCGGCCCTGCGCCTGCGAAGGGTGGGCCAGCCTTCTATAAAAGCAATTGGCGCTTGCAGCGCTTTCAGGCGCGCAAGACGTGCGCGTCGGCGACGGTCTCGGAACCTCGAGGGCAAAAGCCGGATTGCAGATGGCCCGAGAGGGAAAGGCCCCGCTGGCTTGGCCGGTGTGTGGGCACCCACGGCCGGCGTGGAATCACGCACGCGCTCCTGGGCAGCACCGCGGAGAAGGTGGTGCGAACGGCGCCGTGCCCCGTTCTCACCGTTCGGGCAAGTTCGCCGAGCTCCGCTTGATAGCGCCCGGCCACGGTTGGATCGCGAGCGGCGTGGGCTCGCTAGCCGACGACGAGGACGAGAGCGTCATCGCGGGTTCCGCCAAAGCGTTGCAGCACCTGCTGGGCAACTCGAATCGGATGTTGGCGGAGAAGGTCGCGCTCGCCTTCCAGGTTGGTGCGGGAACTCACGCCGTCGGTGAAAAGCACCAGGATTTCGGCGCGCTCGAGCCGGCGTACCTCCGTCGAAATCCTCCGAGGTCCTCGGCTTGGATCGCCCAGAACGAACGAAGACCCGTCGAAGCGCCGGGCAGCTCCGAAGCCGTACACGTGGGCGCTCACGTTTCCGACCGATGCGATCGTGAGGTCACGCGTGCTCTCGTCGATCGCGCAGACGGCCATCACGGCGCCGCGGGTTTTCTCGAGCGCCCGATGACTCGCGCCGAGAACGGCGTCCGGTGCTGCGTCTGGTGCGGCACGCAGCACCCCGGCCGCACGGGACGCGGCCTCTCGAGCCAGGGGGCCGTGTCCCAGCCCGTCGGCGACGCCGACGAGCAGCCGACTGCCCTCGTACGCGACCGCCGCGTCGTCGCCGCTGACGCGCTCCCCGTCGCAGGGGCGGCCCAGAATGCCAACCTGCCAACCGCGCGTCGCCGCCTGCTCGAACACGCGAGCCCGAACGCACGTGCCCTCCCCGAGGCGAATGTCGAAATCGACCTCGTCGGCGAGCTCGCAGACCGCCGCGAGGCCCACGCCGAGACTCCCAGGTCGCGACGGCCTCCCCTCGAGCGCCCGAGATGGATCGGAGATGCCCTCGCCGCAATCGGCGGCCACCACTTCGAGGCCGCGGATCTCGCCGCGGAGGAGCGGGACCACGGCGATGCACCCACCCCGCGCGTGAAACAATTGATTGTGCGCCAGTTCGCTCGCCACGTTCACGAGCTGGGCGACCTTGATCGGCGGCAACCCGATCCGCGATCCCTCGGCGCGGACGCGTTCTCTCGCGGCCGACACCGAGGCCTCGTCTTGGGTTCGAAGCGGCTCGGCGCTGGCGAGCCATTGATCGATTAGAGGGGGTGCCACTTCAGGATCTGGATGCACGTCCCGCGCCCCGGCGTGGAATCGAGACGAAACTCGTCGACGAGGCGCCGACTCCCGGAAAGGCCGAGGCCCATCGACTTCGCCGTGCTGTACCCCCCGGCCAGAACGCGTTCGATGTCGTCGATGCCGGGTCCCTCGTCGCGAAAGGTGACCCGAATGCCGACACGCTCGTCGTCGAGCACCTCCTCGATGAGCGCGACGCCCCCGCGCGCGTGCACCCACACGTTGCGCGTCAGCTCGGAGGTCGCCGTCGTGATTGCGGCGGAGGCGAAGACATCGAACCGGTGGGCTTCCGCGAGCGCTCGGACGGCGCGTCGCACGAGAGCAACATCGTCCTCGCTCGCGATCTTCATTTCGCGACGAGTGCGGGCTTCGATGACCACGGCTCACCTCCGCCGTTTGCAAAGGCGCTTGAGAAGCGCCAAGCCTTCGTCCAGGTCGAGAGCCGTATAAACCCCTTCCATCATGTAGCCCATGCGAACGAGCGTCGCCGACACCTCGGGGCGCATCCCGACGAGCACCGTCGTGGTGCCCATGAGCTTGGCCATCTGGCCCGTCTGAGCGAGGATCCGGGCGACGTACGTGTCGACCATGTCGAGGCCGCTGATGTCGATGACGAGACCATTCGTGCGACGCTTCTCGACGGCGGTGAGCACGTCGGTCTGAAAGGCCTCGGCCACAGCATCGTGGAGGTCGACGTGAACCGTGGCGAGCAACGTCTCGCCCATGCGGAGGATGGGAATCGACCCCCGCACGACTAGAGATCCCCTCCGCGGCGGGCGCTGTTCGCGCGCCCTCGCGGTTTCGATATGATGGTTTTGCCGAGAAGGTCGAGCGAGAGCTCGATGCCCTCGGCGAGGCTACTCAGCGTGTGCATGGCAGAAATATCGACGCCGAGCTGCACCATCGTCCGCGCAACCTGGGCGCTGATTCCCGTGAGAATGGTCTGCGCCCCGAGCAGGCGCACGGACGCCGTTGTCTTCACCAGATTGTCCGCAACTTTCGTGTCGACCACCGCGACACCTGCGATGTCGATGATGATGCACTTGGCTTTTTCCTCGACGACACGCAAAAGCACCGTGTCCATCACCTGCTGCGCGCGGACGCTGTCGATGGCGCCGACGAGGGGCAGAAGCAAAACGCGGTCGTGGACGCGGATGACCGGGGTCGAGAGCTCGCGAATGGCTGCCTGGTGCCGGCCCACCGCGTCGAGGTTGGCGGCGATGTACGTGTCGACGGCCAAGGACACGTCGAACCAGACGAGGCGCTGGATGCTCGCGAAAGCGGCTCGCGCTTCGGCCGCTGGAAATTCGGCGAAAAGGCGGTCCTGCATGATTTGCAAGTAGCGGAGATACGCACCGAGGTACCACCTGGGGGCAAGTCCAATCCGCTCATGCGCCGCGCCGACTCGAAGACGGTCCTCGACGTAAGCGAGATCGCATCTGCCTTGGAAGAGGCCGAGGAAGTACTCGCGCTGGGCGCGCTTTACGCGTCGGACCGTCGACTCGTCCGGGAAGAATCTGCGCGTGTCGGGGTGCGCAAGCAAGAGCTCGTAGAATGCGTCGACGATCGCCTCGGTATGGGTGTCCGCGAACGATCGCAGCGAGGCGAGTCGAGCCAGGTCTTCGTCGCTGAGGGCGAAGAACGCCCGCCGGCTCCGCAATTCGGCCTCGTCGAGCTTCAGTGTCTTCATGTACTTGCTGTGGCTCATCCTTGCCCTCTCACCTGTGCGACATGCTACCGCACATGCCGGGAAAACGAACGGCAAGAGGGTGGAACCGAGACGCGGGTGGCCCAGCTCTCGTCAGAGTCGAACCACTTCGAGCGGGCGCATCATCTCGTTGGCGGCGTGCTCGAGGACGTGGCAGTGCCAAAGATATCGCCCGGCGTAACCCTCGAAACGAACGACGATTCGAGTAACCGTCCCGGGGTCGACGCGGACCGTATCTTTCCACCCGGCCTCGTTCGCCGGCGGCAACATCCGATCCCCCGTAGGCCTCATCGTTCCGGACATCTTGTATTCATCGGCATCGAAGAGCTGCCGGTCGAGGATCTGGAATCGCACGAGGTGCAGATGGATGGGATGAGCGTCTTCCGTGAGATTGACGAAGCTCCAGATTTCGACCGAATCGAGCAGAGGCTTCTCCGTCACCGGCGCATTCCAGCGCGTCGCGTTGAGAAGCATCAACGTCCCATGCGTCTTCGGATCTTCGTATTCGTTCAGCGTCAGCGTCCTCGTCTTCACCGCGAGCGATTCGGGCATTCTCGGCACGGAGCGGAGCGTCGCGGGCAGAGACCCGGACTTCTCGGCGGTCCGCCCGGACACGCGCAGCTCGAGGAGCTGAAATGACTGGCTTTGCAAGATCAAGCGCTGGCCGGCGCTGGCGGTGAAGTCCACGAGGAGGTCCGCGCGCTCGGCCGGCGACAGCGACACGGACTGGAGCGGCACGGGCGCAGACAGCAATCCTTGGTCGCTTCCAATCTGATGAAAGGTCTTTCCGCCGCTCAGCGATAGGTAGTAAACGCGCGAGTTCGACGCGTTGACGACGCGAAATCGGTATCGGCGCGGCTCGACTTCGAGATAAGGAAATAGTTTCCCGTTGACGAGCAGCGCATCTCCGTGAAACTCCGTGACCCACGGTGAATTTGGATTCCCCGAAGTAGGGTAACGGAGCTGCGCGTCGGCGGTGAAGAGCCGATCGCTCAGCATCAGCGGCACTTCGTACGGTCCCCTCGGCAGCCCGAGAGCGTCTTCGACGTCGTCTCGTACGATGAACGCCCCGAAGAGCCCTGCGTACTGATTCAGGCGCTCGATGCCCATCGCATGATCGTGGTACCAGAGCGTCTTCGCGTCCTGCCTATTGGGATAGTGGCAGACGGCGGAGCGACCGGGCGGAACCCAATCCTCGGGAAAGCCATCGCTCTCGGGGGGCACCTGCGCGCCGTGGACGTGCACAACCGCGCGCACGTCAGGCCGATCCCTCTCCGCGCCGCAGAGCGTATGGTCGATCGAGAAGATGTGTCGGGCGGGCAACTCGTTCACCCACTCGACGAGGAGAGCGCGGCCGCTGCGCGTCTCGATGGTGGGTCCCGGCACCGCGCCGCCGTACCCCCACATTCGGGTCAACGGCAGGTCCCGATGCACCCGGACGTCGACGGGCCTCATCGCGACGCGGTAGTACGGGATCCGCGCCCCGGCGTCGTCGGGATCCGCCCGAAGTCCGTCCGGTTCGAGCACCCGCGGAATGGGCAGCGGATCTACGAACCGCGTCAGAGCGTCGGGGTGGAGCGGCTTGGGAATCGGAGCGGCGAGTCCGGACCCCCGTCCATGCCCGCGCGAGCGGGAGCGCCGGTGGCAGGCAGCCGGGAAGACCAACGCCGTCGCGAACAAAAGGCGCCTTCGGCCAATCATTGCTCACAAAAATCCAGAGGCGGCCGCGCAGCATGCACGACCGCCTCTTTTTGGTCCAGCGCGACTATTCGCCGGCGAGCATGCTCGTGATCGAGTTCGCGATGTTGTCGAACGACCCACCGGGCTGGATGCGCTGGCTCGAGAGCCAGTTGTCCTCGATGAATCGGAGGCTCGACGTCTGGTCGGTCAGCGTGTGGTCGATGTAGTTTCGCTTGGAGAACGGCGAGACGACGAGGAACGGGACTCGCGTGCCGTAACCGCATCGACCTTGCACGGGTTGGGCGGCACCACCGTCCGGGGGCGGAGCGCCGAGGAGCGGCGTGGCGGGAGCAGCTCCGTTTTGCTGTGCGCCGCTATTGCAAACGCCGGTTCCGTTGAGGGCGTCGGCCACCGCGCTGAACGAGGGATTGACGATGGGCGGTGCCTGGTGGTCGTACCAGCCGTCGGAGTCGTCGTAGGTGAAGACGATTGCCGTCGAGCTCCACTCTTGGGACGCCTGCACGGCGTTGACGACGCTGAGGAGGAAGTTCTGCTCGTCGATAGGATTCGAGTATCCCGGGTGGCCGTCCTGGAAGGCGGGGGCCTTGAGATAGACCACCGCAGGGAGGTTTCCGGCGGAGAGCGCATCGAAGAAGTCGTGGCTGTCGTACTGGTGATTTGCGGCGTCCGTCGTGCCGATTGCCGCGATCGAGCTAGGACGCGCGTGCGTCAAGTTGGCCGTCGACGCGTAGTACTGGAACGGTTGGTGGTGAGGGATGTAATCGCTCGAAGTAGAACCGGGGTTGGGCACCGTTTGGGGCGTGCTGCGGGCGCATCCCGTCGTGCCGTTCGCGTTCGTGACCGTGAGATCGAACCCGCCCTCGAAGAAGCCCCAGGTAATGCCCTTGGCGTTCAGGAGATCGCCGACGTTCTTCCCGAGCATCGAGTTTTGGTCGGATGCCGTCGAGCACACGTCGCCCAGCGGATCGGTATCGCCGATGAGCGTGAGGTTGCCATTGCCGTCGGGGATCGCGTGGCTCGTGCTGAACGCGCCGCCGTCTACCTTGTTCGTCGCGGCGAAGCCGTTGGTCTGACCGGCGATGAGATTGATTACGCCGGGGGAGGAGGGGCCGAACGTGGTCGTCCACGAGTTGTCGTTCATCGCGAAGTTCTGCGCGAAGTTCCAGAGGGCGTTGACGGTGTTGCCGTCGTAGTACGCCATGACCAGGCCCTTGGTCTGGGCAGCCGGAGGCGCGCCGCTATCGGCGGTGGGAGGCGGTCCGGCCGTTCCCGTGCTGACCGGAAAGAGGTCCATCGCGCCGTTGTCCGAAGCCTTTTGCTCGGGATTGTAGTTGTGACCCTGATCGCTCGTCGCCGCCTGGCTCGCCGCGAGGCGGAACGGATTCGAGGCGCCCGCGCCGTTGGCCGCATTCGTGAAGTTCGGATTGTTGGTCAAGAGGTTGACACCGGTCACCGGCGCGAAGCCATGGGTCGGGTCGAGCGGCGTCGAGAGGCCGTTGCCCGTGGGGGTTCCCGGGGCAGCCGTAAACGGTGTGTCGCCCGGGTTGTTCTGGGCCACCGGGTAGGTTCCAAAATAGTGATCGTACGAGATGTTCTCGCCGAAGACGATGATGACGTGCTTGATTTTGGTCGCCGTCGCGAATGCTGCAGCGTGATCGAGGTGGCCGTCGCAGGTCACCTGCAACGTCGTGGTGGCCACCGAGGGATTGCACGTCCCGCCGTCGGGGACGGGGCCGTCGGCGACTGCCAGCGTGACTGTGACCGTACCAGCCGTGGTGCACGTGAGATGGGCCGTTGACGAGGTCGGGGTGTCGATCGTGCCCGAACCCGTGCCGCCCGTCGTCGACCACGCGTACGTGAGACCGGCCGGGTTCGGCCCAGTCGCCGACGCAGCGAGCGTGACCGAATTGCCGACGGTGGTCTCGGCCGGACTCGCCGCGGCCGAGTTCCAGGCGGCGCAGTTGAACGTCGTCCCGTTGACGAGCGCCGAGCCGGCGTCTG
>Ga0265316_10001453_pt1 | contig 25436 bp, 14 predicted proteins | sample 4522metaG_FD_202092 | JGI IMG/M metagenome (GOLD analysis project Ga0265316, IMG submission 202092) | Rhizosphere microbial communities from Carex aquatilis grown in University of Washington, Seatle, WA, United States - 4-5-22 metaG | ecosystem: Host-associated > Plants > Roots > Rhizosphere >... | reverse complement strand
GTCGAGCGGCGAGGGCGCTTGGGCGAAAATGCTTTGCACAGGAGCTGCGGTATCCTGGGGCGCCGAGGCCGCGCGGGCCGTAGCGGCCTGCGGCCGCGAGCCGACAGCGGAGATGCGGGCGGGCGTTGTCGATGGTCTGACGTTCGCCGCAGGCGTTGGGCGGTAGGTGGTCGGTGCCGTCGAGAGCAGGGTCGACGAGACGGGCGGCATCGTCGGCACCACCGGCGGCGGCGTGAGAGCCTGGGAAAAGCCCTCGTAGGTGGACGGGCCAGCGCCGCCGCTCAGGGTCGGCGTGGAAAGCAGGATGGCGTCGCGGAACTCGCGCATCGAAGCGAAACGCTGATCTGGCTTCTTGGCCATTGCGCGAAGGATGATCGCGCTCATGGCGGCCGAGACGGCGGGATTGATGCTTTGGGGAGGCGGTGGCGTCTCCTGCACGTGGCTCATGATGAGCCGGCCCGCGGTTTCCGCGGTGAAGGGCAGGCGGCCGGCGATCATCTGGTAAAGCACGACACCGAGCGAGTAGATGTCGCTGCGATGATCGAGGTGGGCATCGCCCAGGCACTGCTCGGGCGACATATAGGCCGGGGTGCCGATGAGCGCGCCCATCTCGGTGTGGTGGGCAACATTGCGATCTTGCGCCACGAGTTTGGCGATACCGAAATCCAGAACCTTGACGAAGTCGGGATAGTCGGGGTGGTTGCGCAGAAAAATGTTCGCCGGCTTGAGGTCGCGGTGAACCATGCCATGTTCGTGACCGGCGCCTACCGCGGCCGCGACCTGGGCAACGACACGTGCGGCGGATGCGGCGTCGAGCAAGCGCACGTGCGCGAGGCGAGCTTCCAGGGTTTCGCCGTCGAGCAGCTCCATCACGATGTAGGGCAGCTTGCCGAAGGTGCCGAAATCGGTGACCTCGACGATGTTGGGATGGCGAATGTCGTTCACCGCGCGCGCCTCGGTGAAGAAGCGCGAAACGAAGTCTTCGTTGTCGGCGATCTCGGAGGCCAGCACCTTGATGGCTGCGCGACGGCCGATGAGCACGTGCTCGGCGAGATACACGCGACCCATGCCACCTTCGCCGAGCAGCGAGATCACGCGGAACGAGCCAAGAGTCTGACCTAGCAGCGCGTCTACGGGCGGGGTCGGCTTACCACCTTTCGAGGAGAGGCACATCGTCGCGCCTTTGCTTTGGGTAAGGTCTGGGGCCGCCATTTGTCGAGTACATGCATCGGCGGCCAAGATCCCTTCTTGAGAGGATCGGAACGAATAAATCACATATCTGACGGAATGCCCGAGTGTCGCTTTTCCGACGATGAAAGAACGTCAAAAGGGTGACGAAAGGTCAACGATGTGACGGCAAAACGAACTCGAAAATCGCGCCTTGGTTGACTTGTGCGGTGGCCGACACGCGCCCGCCGTGGCGGGCGACAATGCGCTGGACCGTGGCGAGGCCAATGCCAGTACCCGCGTACTCTTGCGCCGAGTGCAGGCGCTGAAAGGGCGCAAAAAGCTTGCCCGCGAAGGCCATGTCGAAACCGGCGCCGTTGTCGCGCACGAAGAAGACTTGGCGATTGTTTTCCCAGCGCGCGCCGACCTCGATGTCGGGGTGCTCGGTCTTGTTGGTGTACTTCCAGGCGTTGTCGAGGAGGTTTTCAAGCAGAATGCGCAGAAGGCCCACGTCGCCGCGCGCATGAAGGCCCGCCTGCACGTGCGCGCGCACCTGGCGCGCGGGCTCGCGCTCGTGCAGCAGCGCCAAGATGTCCGTGGCCAGCGCGGACAAGTTCACGTCCTCGAAGCGCATCTCGGCGCGCGTGATACGCGAGAGTACGAGCAGATCCTCGATGAGCTGCCCCATGCGCCCGGCCGCCTTGCGAACCCGGCCGCAGTAGTCGAACGCGCGCTGATCGAGCTTGTCGCCGTAGTCCTCGACCAGCGCCTGGGTGAATCCATCGATGGCGCGCAGGGGGGCGCGCAGATCGTGCGACACCGAGTAGGCGAAGCTTTCCAGCTCGCGGTTGGCGGCGCCCAGCTCCGCGGTTCGCTCCTCCACGCGCTGTTCGAGCTGCTCGTTGAGGGTGCGCAAGGCCTCCTCCATGCGGCGTCGAGCGGTGATGTCCATGCCGAACGAGATGGTTCCCGTGATGCGGCCGTCCTCGACGATGGGATTGTTCTGCCAGACGATGTAGCGTTCGTCGCCGGTGGCGGTGAGCATGGGCAGCTCGAACGTGCTCGGCTCTCCGCTGGCGAGCAATCGGTCGAATTCCTCGCGCACCTGGGGAAAAAGCCGGGGCGGGGCCATGATCTCGAACCAGTTGCGTTGTTCGATGTCGGCGCGCAGGTAGCCGGTGATGTTCTCGGCAGTGCGGTTGAAGGCGCGCACGCGCCCGTCGCAATCGAGGCCCACCACCATGATGCTGGCCAGTTCGATGAGCCGTTCGGCGTGGTCTTTCGCTTCTTGCAGCGCCTCTTGTGCCATCACCAGATCGGTGACATCGCGCTTGACGCCCCAGATGCGCACGAGGTGCCCGTCCTCGACCTCGCCCGACAAGTTGTTGAGCGAACGAAAAACCGAGCCGTCGCGCCTTCGCTCGGCCAGGAGCAAGTTGTCGAGTCGGTAGCCCGACATGATGAACGCGACGATGAAACCAAGCTGCTCTTCGCGCGAGCTCGACAAAAGTTCGCCAAAGGCGATGCCCTGCATGGCCTCGGGCTTGTCGCAACCGAACTGCCGCGCAAAGGTGTCGTTGCACAGTCCCACGCGGGCATCGCGCGCGATGGCCTCGGCTTGTACGTGCACGGGCAGGTTGGTGGCCACGGGCGCGTCCAGGTCGAAGCGCCAAAGCCCTTCCGACGCCAGTTCGAGGAAGTGACGATACTGGTCCTCGATGGAAGGCTGGGCGTGCTGCGAATCGCTCGATTCGCTCGATGCGCGCGGCGGGGCTTGGTCGGGCGTGTCCTTCATGAAATGGTGTGCTTTGCGGTCAGGGCGGGGCGCGTGGGAGGTCAGTCCATGATAAAAGAGAAGTTGCGCATGCGCTCTACGAGAATTCCGCCTGCGACCGTCGATCGCCCCCAGGGTGAGCAGGAAGTGCACGACGAACGCGGGGACAATGGGGCGGCGCCCGCGCGGATCTTGGTGGTGGAGACCGAGGATGCGCACCTGTCCGCGCACACGAGCGCCCTGGAAAAAGCAGGTTTCAAGGTCGATCTGGCCGGCGATGGTGGCGCGGCCCGAGCCTTCCTAGAAGCCAACCACTACGCGACCATCGTGGCCGACGCTGGCCTGCACAGCCTCGACGCCATCGGGCTTTTGCGCGCGGCCCGGCGCCGCGATCTGGATGTACCCCTCGTGGTGGTTACGGACACGGCCCATGCCGGTCTTTCGGCGGTGGCGGTCCAGCAGGGGGCGCTTTGCTTTTTGGAAAAGCCGGTGGCGGCCGATCTGCTTTGCACCACGCTGTCCTACGCGGTCAAGTTGCACCGGCTGGCCAAGCTTCGCCGCAAGGCCTTGGATGAACTTGGCGGCACCTGGAGCCAACTGGGCGATCGGGTGGCGCTCGAACAGGTATTCGAGCGCGCCTTTGGCTGTCTGTCGATCGCCTTCCAGCCCATCGTTTCGTGGTCGAACCGGCGGGTCATCGGGCACGAGGCCTTGCTGCGTAGCTCGGATCCCAGTCTGCCCGACCCGTCGTCGGTGCTGGCGGTAGCCGAGCGACTGGGACGCATCGATCAAATCGGCCGACTGGTGCGCGAGCGGGTGGCGCGCTCCATGGCCCGCGCACCCGCCGAGTACGTGTTCGTCAACCTGCACGCGCATGAATTGCTCGACAGCGAGCTGTACTCGGCTTCGGCGCCGCTCTCGCAGTTTGGCAAACGCATCGTCATCGAGATCTCCGAACACGCCCTGCTCGACGACGTTTCGCATCTCGAATCGCGTGCCGAGGCCCTGCGCAAACTCGGCTTCCGCCTGGCCATGGACAACCTTGGTCCAGGCTATCCAGGGTTGTCTTCGTTCGCGCGTCTGCGGCCGGAATTCGTCAAATACGACCTGTCTCTCGTGCGCGGGATCGACTGCAACCCGGCCCAGGCGAACATCGTGGCTGAGATGACGGCGTTGCTTTTGGCCATGAACACGCGCGTGATCGCGGCGGGCATCGAATCGATAGCCGAACGCGACGCGGTGGTCGCGGCCGGCGTGGATCTGCTGCAGGGCTTTGCCTTCTCGAAGCCGGACATGAGCTACCGGCAGCCGGATCTCGGGTAGGTGCAAGCCCTTACCTCAAGGTATTTCAGTAACTTCCGATCCAATGGGTGATTGCCGTCGCGCAGTCCGACGATGGTGTCTATCTCCGATGATCGCGGCATCCGTGGGGGATTTTTCCCCGCCCATACGCGTATCGTTTTCTCGTTGCAGCCATGAAGAGTTCGCGGCTTCGTATGCCCACGACGGCGAGTGTGATTCTTGCCGCGCTCTTGCTCAGCCGCAACTCGAACGGCGGGGATCTGCCGCCGGGCAAGCAGGCGGTCTTCCTGGCGCGGGTCATCGCCTACGACGCCAACCTCAAAGCGCGGGCGGGGCCGGCGGTCAATATCGCCGTTCTAGCCAAGAAGGGCGACAAGGAATCGGAAAAGATGTCCGAGGCGATCGTGCGTGCCTTCACGTCACTGGAGTCGGCCACGCTCGTCGGCCTGCCGGTCAGGGTGGTGCGCGTGTACTTTGCCGGCAGGGAAGCGCTCGAACGGGCCGTTCGAGAAGACGGCATCGATACCATTTATGTCTGCAGCGGTCTCGATGCCAGCTTGACGGAAATCAAGAGCGTGTCTCGTCAGCACAAGGTGCTGACGGTGGGTAGTCAGGAGGGGCATCTCAAGCTTGGCCTCTCCCTTGGCGTGTTCGAGGTGGACGGGAAGAACACGATTCTGGTGAACCTCGACGCCAGTCGCGAGGAGGGCGTTGCCTTTGGCCCCGAACTACTCCGGCTGGCGACCGTCGTGCGGCAGAATCCGTGACGGATTTGCGACCCGGTTCATTCCACGCTCTCCCGCGTGATTGGCCGCCAGTGACCGAGCGCGAGATCTTGCGGCAGCCGCAAGGCCCCAAAGGAAACGCGGCAAAGCGAACGCACGTGGCTGCCGAGAGCCGCGAAAATGCGCCGGACCTCGTGGTACGCGCCGCCGGCGATGGTGATGGTGGCGAAATCGCTCGCCCCCGCTGGCTTGAGCAGACTCGGATGGGCCTCGCTTGCTTGCAAAGGGCGCAATTCGAGGACGGTCGGACGATGGCCGTCGCGCAGAACCAGATCCGCCGGTAGCGGCTCGAACGGACGCTCCAGCACCGCATGGTAGGTGCGGGGAATGCCGGTACGCGGATGGGTGAGTTTGTGCAGCCAGGTGCCGTCGGTCGTCCACAGCAAGAGTCCAGTCGTGTCGAGATCCAATCGCCCGACGGGCCGCAGTTCGGCGGAGAGTGGCGCCCCATGGATGCAAGCCGCGGCGGTGTCATGGGTTGGGTCTGCGAGCGCGGTCACGCAGCCGGCGGGCTTGTTCAGCATCAGATGAAAGGAATCGCGCAATTCCAAGCTTCGCCCGGCGATGTCGATACGCCAGGGAAGCGAGTCGGGCGAAAGCTCGCGGGGCAGGTCATGGTCGGCGTCATCGAGCAATCGCCTCGCCTCCTTGCGCGAGCAAGGAAAGTTGCGGGCCAGAAGTCTTTCGAGGCTGATCACGGAAATGGCACTCACTGAGTTTTGCGCAGGGTCGCCTCAAGCGTCTTGGCGGCGGTGATGTCGACAAGGGTGATCACCACGCCGTCGATGCGGTTGTCGAGCGTTCGGTAGGGCATGATGCGCACTGTGAACCAGCGGCCATCGCGGGTGGCAATCGATTGCTCCTTGAAGACCAGCGTGCGCAGCACCTCGCGCGCATCCTCGGCGAGCCCAGGGTAAATCAGATCCGAGGCGAGGTCGGTGATGGGTCGGCCCGCGTCGCCCGGAATGAGCTTGATGATCTTGACCGTCTGGGGCGTGAATCGCCGCACATTCAGGGCATCGTCCAAGAACAGCGTCGCGATGTCCGTGCTGTCGAGCAGATTCCTCATGTCGTTGTTGGTCCGCGACAGTTCGTCCACTTTGGATTGCAGCTCGTGGTTGAGCGTCTGCAGCTCCTCGTTCAGGGACTGCATTTCTTCCTTGGACGTGGTCAGCTCTTCGTTGGTGCTCTGCAATTCCTCGTTGGTGGACTGCATTTCCTCGTTGGCGGATCGGAGCTCCTCCTGGGAGGTTTGCATCTGCTCGCGCGTCGTCTGTAGCTCATCGCGAGCCCGCCGCAGTTCCTGCTCGTGCTGGGCCAGCGCGGCCGGCTTGATCGTGTTTTCCTTGGCCTTGCCCAGCGATTCGCTAGCCCGAGTCGCCACGTCGGTGAAAACCACCATGACCGTTCCTTGCAGAGCCTGTGGCTCTTGGACTGGCTCGACGGTGATGTCCACGTCCTGCACGCCGCGGTCGGTTGTCAGCCGCACGCGCGATTGGGTCACGGCGCACTTTTCCCGCAGCGCCTTCTGGAAGGCTGCGCCGAGTTCGTAGCGCAACCCCTCGCGGGCCATGGCATAGATGTTCCAGTTGGCTTTGCCCGCGGCTGGCTCCAGGTATTTGCCGGTCCGGCCGCTGATGAACAGGATGTCGCCCTTGTCGTTGGTCAGTACGGCAGCGGGCGCATAGCGCTGCAAGAGAAGCTGCTCCGACAATGCCTGGAGGTTGGGCGCGGCATTCTGCGTGCTGGCCAGCGAGACTTCCGATGTATGCGGGCGGTTGCGAATAGCCGAGGTTGGGAAGTCGATCGGCATGGTTCGCAAGCCGCTGTCCAAGCGGCGGAAGATTCTCGCCTTGCTGTCGAGCGGAGCGAACAGATCCGTGGCCGCGCCGATGGTCTCCGCGCTGCCCAGGACAAGAACCCCGCCAGGGCCGAGGCTGTAGTGAAAGAGCGGCAGCAGCTTCTTCTGCAGCTCGGGCGCAAGATAGATGAGCAGGTTGCGGCAGCAGAGGATGTCGAGCCGGGTGAAGGGCGGATCCATGATCAGGTTCTGCGGGGCGAAGATCGCCATCTCGCGAATCTCTTTGCTCACCTGATAACCATGCTCGTCTTGCACGAAGAACCTGCGCAGGCGTTCGGCCGAGACGTCGCCGGCAATGTTGGCCGGGTAGAGGCCCTGCCTGGCGCGGTCGATGGCGCTCTTGTCCAGGTCGGTGGCAAAGATTTGTAGCGAGAATCCACGCACCGCCTTTTCCTGGGCCAGGGCTTCCTTGAAAACCATGGCCAGCGAGTAGGCTTCCTCGCCGGTCGAACAACCTGGCACCCAGGCGCGCAACGCCGCTCCCGCGGAGCGTGCGGTCAGGATCTCGGGGATGATCTTTTTGCGCAGAAGATCCCAGACGGCTGGATCGCGAAAAAAGCTGGTCACGCCGATGAGTAATTCATTGAACAGAAGCTGGGTTTCCTGGGGGCTCTCGCGCAGCAATCGGACGTAGTCGGCGATGTTGTCGAGCTGGTGCAAGCCCATGCGCCGTTCGATCCGGCGATACACGGTGCTGCGCTTGTACAGCGAAAAATCGTGGCCGGTCTGGCTGCGCAGAAGAACGCACACCTTCTCGATCGCGCTTTGGGTCTTGCCGGCAAGTGGCTGGTCGCGCGGTTTGACCACGGGCGCATGGGCGAGATAGGCGGCGATCTTGCTGGCGAGCTCTTCGGCCGGCGCCACGATGTCGGCGAGCCCGGCGTCGATCACGCTGCGAGGCATGGCATCGAACTTGGCCGAGGCGGGTGCCTGTACGAAAACCACGCCGGCCTGCTCCTTGATGGCCCTGACGCCTAGCGTGCCGTCCGAGCCCATACCCGACAGGATGACGCCGATGCTGCTGTCCCGCTGATCGTCGGCCAGCGAGCGGAAGAAAAAGTCAATCGGCAGACGCAGTCCGCGCGGGGCAGCGGGTGCCAGCAAATGAAGCACGCCGTGCAAGATCGACATGTCCTGATTGGGTGGAATCACATACACGCGATCTGGCTCGACCTTCATGCGGTCCTTGACCTGTAGGACTTTCATGGTGGTGGCGCGCTGGAGCAGTTCCGCCATCATCCCTTTTTGCGTTGGATCGAGGTGCTGCACTACCACGCAGGCCAGACCGCTTCCGGCTGGCAAGTGGCGCAGGAACTGCTCGATGGCCTCTAGTCCGCCGGCGGAAGCGCCGATGCCCACGATGGGGAAGGAACCACTTTCGTGCTTCTTCGAACGACTTGTTGCCATTTCCGACCGGTGCGCAGTCTAGGTCAATTTGCTGGCCTGTGACGGCGAATCGTCGCTCGACGGCGAGCACGTGGGCCTGTCGTTCGGCCGATCGCCCGGCGCCTCGTCATCGAGAACCTTGCGCACCATACGGGTCAGCTGCGCGGGGTCGAACGGCTTGCTGATGAAGTGGGTTCCGGGGGTCAGGACACCGTGCTGGACGATGGCCTCGTCGGTGTATCCCGACATGTAGAGAACCTTCAAATTGGGGGATTGCAGGACCAATTGGTCGGCCAGCTCCTTCCCGTTCATTTCCGGCATGACGACGTCGGTGAGCAGGAGGTGCAGGGCTCCCTTGTGCTCATCGAGGATGCGCAGCGCTTCGATGCCATTCTTGGCCGTCAGCACGATGTAGCCCGCCCGGCAAAGGACGCGCTCGACCAGGGTTCGCAGCGCTTCCTCGTCCTCGACCACCAGGACGGTTTCAGCCCTCACGGCGCGGGTCGTGAGTGTGATGGCTCGTCTGACGCTTTCCTTTGCCGACAGCTCGCGCGGCAGAAGCACCGTGAAGGTCGAGCCCTTGTCGGGTTCGCTACGGACCTGGATAGAGCCACCACTCTGTTGGACGATGCCGTACGCCGTGGCCAAGCCGAGCCCGGTGCCCTTGCCGACCTCCTTGGTGGTGAAGAACGGTTCGAACAGTCGCGCACGCGTGTGTTCGTCCATGCCGCAGCCCGTGTCGGTCACCGAAAGCCTCACGTGTGGCCCGGAAGCGATCTCGATGTGCTGACCCGCGCAGGCCTCGTCGCACTCGGCGTTAGCGGTTTCGATGGTCAGCTTTCCGCCACGGGGCATGGCATCGCGGGCATTCACGGCAAGGTTCATCAGCACCTGCTCGAGCTGTCCGGAATCGGCCATGACCTTGCCAAGGTCAATGGCCAGCACGACCGCAAGGGACATGTCCTCGCCGAGAAGCCTGCGCAGCATCCCTTCCATCCCACCAACGATCTTGTTCAGGTCCAGCACCTGGGGCTGAAGTACCTGTTTGCGGCTGAACGCGAGAAGCTGCCGGGTGAGAGCCGCGGCGCGGCTGCCGGCGGTGCGGATTTCGGAGAGGCTGCTCTGCAGCGAGTCTGGATCGTTCAAGTCCTCCATGGCCAGCTCGGCGTAGTTGATGATGATGGCGAGCATGTTGTTGAAGTCGTGGGCAATTCCGCCCGCGAGCCGACCGATAGACTCCATGCGCTGCGCGACCCGCAGGCTTTCCTCGGTTCGCCGAAGCGTAGTCACGTCGCTGAAGGCAACGGCAAAACGATTGACATCCGCGCGCCACGCATGGACCTCGAGTTGCTTGCCCAGCGACTCCACGCGATTCTCCATGCGCTCGGGCAGGCCGGTCCGCAGCACGCGGTCGTAGAACGCCATCCAGTGGGCTTCGATGCCGGGGATGATCTCCTTGACGGTCCGCCCCGCGATTTGATTGGCGGGCAGCCCCGTCAACGTCGAGAAAGCCGTATTGACTTCCAAATAGCGAAAGTCGACGGCCTGTCCAGCCTCGTCGCGGATCATCTCACAAAGCGCGAAGCCCTCGTCCATCGACTCGAAGAGGCTTCTAAAACGCTGTTCGCTATGTTGCAGTGCTTGCTCCCCGCGCTTGCGCTCGATGATCGCCCAGGCCACGTCGGCGAGGTGCGAGACGATGCGGACGTCCCCGTTGCCGTAGTCCGAGGCCTTGTTGCCCACCCCGACCACCGCGACGATTAGGTTCGAGCGAATAATCGGCACCACGAGTTCGCGCGTGATGGCGGCGTGTCCCTCGGGCAATCCTTTGCGATGGGCAATCGAAGCGTAGTCGTTGTGGATGACCGGCCTGCGCTGATGGATGCAGTCCACCCAGACGCCGGCCTTTTCGATCGGGTAGTGGCTGCCTTGCCCCTGCGCCGTGCAGAACTCCTTTTCGGTTCGGGTGGACCAGGCCTGCAGCGTGAGCGTGTTCTGGTCGGGCTCGACGAAGTGGTAGAAACCGATGGAGCTGCCGGTCAGTACCCCGAGCATGTCCAAGGTCTTTTGCAGCAGCTGTTCGAGCGAGTGCTCGGCCGCATAGTCGAGCAGCTCTGCACGAAAGCGAAGCGTGTCCTCAAGGTGCCGGCGCTCGGTCACGTCCACCAGAACGGCGCGGCACTCGTGGCCTTCGTCCCCGACGGCCATGGCCTCGATGTGTACCCAAAGCGGGGCGCTCTCGACTGGGCAGAGTGCGACCTCGAAGATTTCCTTGGCCTGGCTCGCGAAGACCTTGTGCACGAAGGCGGCGAAGTCGGGGCGAGACTCGGGCGAGACGAAAAAGCCGAAATTCGCCCCGACCAGTCGAGCCCGCTCTTGTCCAAGCAAGCGCGCCCCGGCGAGATTCACCTTTCGGATGGCGCCGCCTCGATCCAAGGTTACGTATCCGACCGGGGCGAAATCGTAGAGGTCGGTGTAGCGTTCGAGCCCCAGCTCCAACTCCGCCCGCGCCGACTGCAATTCCTCGTTTTGTAACTCCAGCTCGATCTGGTGGACTTGCAACTCGTGCACCAGACGTTGCGTCTCTTCTGTCGAGTCGTGGTCCGCAGCCTCCGACCTGCTCGTCTTCTCGCTCAGGCGATTCTCCGCCCGTGCGCGCAGGGTGGCCTCGTCGGTCGGAGTGCCCATTCTGGCAGCCATCCCAGTTCTTTCCGGGCGGGGCTATTCCGCCACCGACCACGGCATGTCGCCTGGCCCGCGCGTTTGCACGGAACCCTGGATCCCTATGCCTGCTGCCTTGGCGCCCAAATTGTCCACGACATCACCACCATCCTCACGCGTTACGCAGTCTGTCGCAACCGGGCGGTCATCATACTCGACTTGCACCAATCGGCCAGAAGCCAATTTCGCATCGCTTGGTGCATGGGTGTGAAAAATGGAGCTAGCGGCCAGGCGATACTATGTTCATGCGGCAGTCGTGTCTTCCTTGCACATCATCCTGGTCGAGCCCGAGATCCATTGGAACACGGGCAACATCGGTCGAACCACGCTGGCCGCGGGCGCCGATCTGCATCTGGTCGAGCCGCTTGGCTTCTCGCTCGACGACCGCTACTTGCTTCGCGCCGGCCTCGACTACTGGCCGCGCGTGCGCCTGCGCGTGTGGCCAAGCTGGGACGCCGTCGAAAAAAAGCTGCCCGAGCTGGGCGAGCCATTCTTCTTCTCGTCGCAGGCCGAGCGCGTCTTCTGGGATGTGAAGTTTCCCGACGACGTGGCACTTGTCTTCGGCCGCGAAAGCGTGGGACTGCCCAAACCACTGCTCAGCCGCTACGCCGAACGCACCGTACGCATTCCCATGGTGGAACCCAGCCTGCGTTCGATCAATTTGTCGACCACGGCCGGAGTCGCCATGTTCGAGGTCGTGCGCCAGCGAACGGGCGCGCCCCGTTGACGCGCGAAGCGTGCCGGTTCACGAACGAATTGCAGGGTTTGCGACGATCCGTCGATATCATGGGTCGTGAGAGGCTCGAACGCATGAGCGCAGTCTGCGCGCAGGTGGGGCGCTATGTGCCCGAGGCTTTGCTTGGCCAAAGCAGCGCGACCAGGACCTTTCGAGCGCGTGGACTGGAATCATCCTTCACGGGAGGCGCGCAGATCGTCGCGCTCAAGGTTCTGCGGCAGGAGGCTCAAAGCGCCGGACTCGAATCGCGCTTCGTAGACGCTGCTCGCGCTCTCCAGTGGTCGTCCATGCCGGGGACGGCGAAGGTCGTCGAGATTGGGGAGAGTCCCGGTCCGATTTTCGCCGCGTTTGAGTTCTCGGAAGGTGTGAACCTGCGCCAGCTGCGGGCGCAAGCTGCGGCCGACGGCAGCCTGATGGATGCCCGGCTGGTCGGCCATGTCGGGCGCAAGATCGCCGAGCGGCTCTCTCCGCTTCACGCACAGCCGGATGGCCCGCGCAAACACGGCTGTCTGTCGCCTGGAAACGTCCTGATTCGGCCCACCGGCGAGCTCCTGCTGCTCGACTGTGGCCTTGGCGAGGCACTGCACACCGAGTCGGGCTGGCCGAGCGAAAGCTGGCATTTCGCCGCCCCCGAACAGCTGCGCGGCGAATCGGCTGGTCAGGCATCCGATCTCTATGCCTTGGGTGCGCTGATGCATTTCCTTTGCTACGGCCGGCCGCCCTTTGCAGCGGATACGCCCGAATCGCTCGAAGCCCGCATCTCCGAAGGTCCGCCCGTGCTCGATGGCTTGCACCCGTCCATCGCAAGCGTCATGACTCGTCTGCTCGCGTACGCAGCCAAGGATCGTCCCAAGTCCGCCGCCGACGCCACTCGCCAGATCTCGGTGGCCTTGCTCTCGGCCAATGCCGACGTCAGCATGGTCGCGCCCGCACCCATGGTGGTGGACCCGGTCGTGCGCGATGGCGAAGAGCAGTCTATCTCTTCTTGGGCGGAAGATACCCGGGAGGACGTCGTGCTGGACGCGCCCGCGAGTCAATCCGAAGCCGAAGAGGTTCGGCCCTTTGTCTTTGTCCCGCAAGCTGGCGCGGCGGGAATACACGTGCGCAACGGCATCTCGGCCGACGATCCCGATGTCGGCGCGGTTTACGACGATGACGAGGAAGAGGACGAGATCGAGGTTGCCGCCGACGGCACCGTGAAGCGCCGACGCCGTCGGCGGGCGATCCGCTTGCTGGCGTGGACCAAGAGTGCCTTTGCGCGCAAGATCTTTCGCTACGCCTGGGTGCCGGTCGCCGTCGTACTCGCGGTGGGCGCGGTGGAAGGGTACTTCTTCACCAAGAGCTGGCGCGCGGCGCGTGCTCAAAGTCAGCAAAGGGATGACGCTATGGCAGCGGAACGCGCCAGGCTTGAGGCGGCGAAACCCAAACTTCCCGAGGCACCGACGATTCCATCGGGCCACCTGGTGCTCAAGGTTGCGCCTGCAGGGGCCGCGGTCTGGCTGGACGGCAAGGAAGTGAGCAGCACGCCAAACACCATTCTGACGTCGCCTGGTGCGCACCGGCTGGTGATTACGGCATCCGGCTATCGCATGTTGCGTGACGTGGTCGACACCAGCAAAGGCGTCTTGTTCGAGCGCGAGATGGTCCCAGCCATTTTCCCCCTGACCGGCAGCGTGGGACTCAACGTGGCCTGCGCGACCGAGGGCAAGTACCCCGTGTTCATCGACGGCAAGGAGATCGGCGCGTTTTGTCCCATCGCAGGCGTGCGCCTGGATCCGGGCAGGCACATGGTTGGGGTCTTCGTGATCCCGGAGAATCGCATCTGGACGCTCGACCGCGAGATCATCGCCGAGCACCCCCACCGGGTGCAGTTCAATTATTGAGGCACTCGGTCGGCGCTGGCCGCGCCCTCTTGGGCGAGCTCTTTGCCTCTGCGAGCCACGGGATGATGAGGGGCGATAGCGAGGGCGCGTTCAAAAGTCTTTACGGCGGCGGCGAATTCCTCGGAAGCGAGTTCCACCTTGCCCAGGATGACCAGCGCGCGCACCTTGAGTTCGGGAGAGGACTTGCGTGCCGCCGCCACCGCTTCGGTTGCCGAAATGCGCGCGGACGCCAGTCGACCATCGCTGAAGGCGCTTTCGGCTTTGGCCACCAAGGCGGTCGCGGCCTCGTCGCTCGCCCCGGCGGGGCGTTCGTCGTTGTTGGCAGTGGCTGCGGTTTTTCTAGGAACCTTATTGGGAGCGGTCGCAGCGGCCTTTGCGGATGGTCGCGACGAAACGTGGGGCGGGATGGAAGCAGGCCTCCTCGCTTCGGCAGGCTGTTGTTCTTGCTTGGGTTGGGCCGCCGGCAAATTCGGATCGGGTAGAGAGGCGCTCGCGGTCGTCGCGGGTGGTGTGGCAAGAACAGCAGCCGGTAGCGCGGGCCTGGGTACGGCGGTTTCTGCTGGAGGCTGAGCGGGAAGCGGCAGCGGTGTTTCCTGCGTGGCCGCCGGCACCGGTGCGCCTTGCGGACGCGAGAAAGGCGAGTGGATGAAATACATCCCGGTCACGGCGACGAGCACGGCGGTCAATGTTCCAAGCGCCATGCCCATGCGTGCGCGCCGGCGCACGACCCGTTCGCTGAGGATCTCGGTCTGCGACGGCGATTTCATGCCCAGGATGCTGTCGCTCGTGGCGCGGACCGCTTCGAGGTGGGCAAGAAGGTTCTTCTTGAGATCGATAGCCGAGCGCGGACGTTCCATCGCGTCGCGCGCCAGGCAGGCGAGGATCAGCTCTTCGAGATCGGCGGGAAGATCGGAGCGATACTCGCGCAGCGGGTACGCATCGCGCGTCAGCTTGTGCTGCCAGATCTCCTCGACGGTCGCGCCTTCGATGGGTAGGCGTCCGCCCGCCAGCATGGTGTAGAGGATGGCGCCCAACGCGTAGATATCGGAGCGGAAGTCTACCTTGCCGCCGCCGCGGATCTGCTCGGGGGCCATGTACTTCGGCGTGCCGACGGTGGCATCGGTCAAGGTCAGATTGCCGCCATCGCCCGTCTCGTGTAGGAATTTGGCCACGCCGAAGTCGAGGACTTTGACCAGCTCTTCTTGATCTTGCGAGCGCACCAGCATCACGTTCGACGGCTTGAGATCGCGATGGATGATGCCGGCGCGATGGGCGGCCTCGAGGGCGCGGCAGATTTGCGCCGCGATGGTGAGCGCCCGCTCGATGCTGAGCTGGCCGTCGCGTTTGATCACGGCGTCGAGGCTGATGCCGTCGATGAATTCCATGACGAAGAAGAATTCGCCGCCCGGCGTGGTGCCGCAGTCGGTGACGTCGGCGACGTTGGGGTGGCCGATTTGAGCGGGGGCCAGCGCCTCGCGCTGGAAGCGCTTGGCCACCTCGGTCTTCCGGCGCTCGACCTGGTGGGCGATCTTGATGGCGACACGTTTGCCGATGCCGGTATGGTGTCCCTCGTACACGCGGCCCATGGCGCCTTCGCCGACCAGGCGGCGAACGAAATAGCGGTCGGACAATGTCTTGCCCACCAGGCCGTCGGGATCCGGATCGGGCGTGGTTTCGCCGTCGACGATGGGGTCGTTGATGACGGCTGGTTCGCTGCGCTCGCCGGAGACGGGGTTGTCCATGCGGCTGGCCCGCTCGACCAAGTCGCGTTGTTCGGCGGCCTCGGCGCGGATCTCGGCCTCGAAAAGGCGCCCGATGAACTTCGCGGCTTGCAGCTTGCCGCCGCGTTCGCCCGGCATCTCGGCCAGGAGCGCGGCGGACATTTCTTCGCCGCTCTGGAAGCGGTCGGCGGCTTGGATGGCGAGCGCGCGGGTGACCACCTGATCGAGGCCAGGGCTCACGTCGCGTGTGTAGTGCGAGGGTGGCGGGACCGTGGCGTTTGGCAGGCGCGACTCCGAGGGCGGGAACATCTGCCGGCCGGTCAGCAGTTCCCAGAGGATTACGCCAGCGGAGAAAAGGTCGCTGCGATGGTCGACGGGTTTGCCCGTGTACTGCTCGGGCGACATGTAGCTGGTCTTGCCCCACTGCACGCCGGTGGCGGTCTGCACCACCTTCGCCTTCCACTTGGCCAAGCCGAAGTCGATGAGCTTGACCCCGCCGGTGTAGGTCAGCATGACGTTGGAAGGCGAAATGTCCCGGTGGACCAGACCCAGGCCATCCACGTTGGACGCGTACCACAGCGCGGACACCAGTTCGGCGATGTAATAGATCGACATGCCGATGGGAAAGCCGTCGCGCCGGGCGGCGCAGCGATTCCATGTTTCGGTGATGGACTTGCCCTGCACGTACTCCATGGCCAGATAGCCCTGGCGCTCGTGGATGCCGAAATCGAAGACGTAGACCAAGTTCTCGTGCGTGAGCTTGGTCACCACCTTGGCCTCGTCGAGAAACCGCTGGGTCAGCTCCTCGGCGTCACGTCCGGCGCGCACTTCCTTGAGAACCTTGAGCGCACACACCCGTTCCACACCGGCTTGACCGGTGAGCGCCATGAAGACGTGGCCCATGCCGCCCTTGCCGAGTTCTTTGAGCAGGATGAAGCGTGGCCCGAATCGGCGCGGATAGCTGGCCTTGGAAGCAGGCGGTTCCTGACTAGGCAAATTCAACCCGCCGGAATACTACATCGAAGTCGTCGGAATCGCCCAATGTTGAGCACAAAGTTCCAGTTTCGTTGCAAGGAGCAACGCGCATTTTTGGCAGGCGGAAACTGGAAAGTCGTGCACGCCTGGCGCAACCTGCAACTTGGCCATGGACTTCGTTCGTCAGCACCGTCCGGTGATGCTCGCGCTGGTCGCGGGCAGGGGGCACTACGAAACCGTGGCCAAGGCGGCGATGAACGCAGAGCGCAGCCTGTGGATCGCCACGGCCAATTTGAAAGAGCTGATGGTCGAGGATGAGCGCGCACGGCCCGGCAGGCGGCGAGCCGTCGGGCGCCAGGGCGAGTATCGCTCGGTGCTGGAGGTGTTCGAGGATCAGGTCATGCGTGGGGTCGAGATCCGCATCCTGCATGCGTCGGAGCCTTCGCGGCCCTTTCGCGAAGAAATGCGCCGTCGCCCAGGCTTACGCAAGCCCGGGCGGGAAGGTTTCGCCATGCGCATGTGCCCGCGCGTGCACTTCAAGGCCGTCATCGTCGACGGCACCATGTTGTACCTTGGCAGCGCGAATTGGACCGGCGCGGGACTTGGCGCCAAGGGCGAGGGCAGGCGCAATTTCGAGCTGGGGCTGTGCAGCCGCGACGACCTGCTGCTCGACGAGGTTCAGGCCTATTTCGATTCCATCTGGCGAGGCTCGCAGTGCGCGGCGTGCAAGCTGCGCGTGGTCTGTCCGCACCCGATTGATGCACGGCCCTGACCTAGGCCAGAATTCGGCGCGTTTGTCTGGCCTGGTCTACAATGAAGGCCCGTGCTTCCAACACTTCGCCTGGGCAAGTACCTCGCCGAGGGGCTCCTCGGCCCCGGGGGAGTGACGGAAACCTACCTGGCTCATCTCGCGCCGGATGCGACGGGCGAAGTCGCGCAGGGCATGACCGGCCAGCTTTTCGCGCTCAAACTGTTACGTTCGGATCGCGTCGCCGCGGGTGACTACGCCAAGGTCGCGCGCCGTTTTCTGGAAGCCGGCCGGCAGCTACGCGAATTCCATCGTCCGGGATTTGGCAAGGTTGTCGACCTGTCCGAGGATCCGGCGGCAATCTTCGTCGTCACCGAACACGTCGGCGGTACCGACCTTGCCAGGTTGGCCGAACAGAGTCGAGCCGGGCGAACGGATGGCGTCGTGGTCGATCCGGTGCTGGCCGGACTCATCGGCTCGGAGATTGCCCGCCTACTGCACGTCGGCCACTCGGCCAAACCGACTTTGTGTCACCTCGGACTGGCTCCCCAGAACGTGATGCTCATGGAGACCGGCGAAGTCGTCCTTCTCGATGCCGGCATTGCCTCCGCTTTGCGCGCCATCACCGAGCAGCCAGCGGAGAGTTGGTCGTTTGTTGCCCCTGAGCTGCAAGGCGTGGACGCGGTTGCCTTGCGCGACCGGCGGGGCGTGACCGCGGATCTCTATGCGCTAGGAGCGATCGTTCACTTCCTGGTGACCGGACACTCGCCCGAGCTGGAGCCTGCGCAGACGCGGCGGTCGCGAACGACGATGGCCGACATGCCCGCCGTTTCCAGCAACCTCGGCGCGGCTCTGCGCACGCTGCTATCGCTCGACCCCGAGGATCGGCCCGAATCCGCGGCGGTTCTCGTGGATTGGTTGGCCAGCGGGGTCGATGCCGCCAGCGATAGGCGACAACGCATTGCCGAGGGGTTGCGCGCGGCCCAAACGGGGGCGTTGCGATCGGGCGCACCGTCGCCGGCTGCCGATGTGCAGCCTGCGCGTGTGCTGCCTCCCAGCAAGCCCCCGAGTCAAGGCCGCGGAACTGGGGAAGGCCTGCGCTTGGTCAAGACAGCCGCGGTGGCGATCCCTTCGCGTCGCCGGGGCATCATCGTCGGCGGGGTCCTGGCCACGGTTCTCATCGTTGCCGGTCTGGGCGCGATGATGGCGCCTGGCCTTTGGTCCGGCCGAAAACAGACTGCGCATATCCGAGATCAGGAGCAAGGGAGTTTGCAGAGTGTAGAGCCGCGCCCCGCGGTATCCCCGCCAGCCAACGAACCCGCACTGCCCAAGGGCGGCGAAGAGCCGCGCAAGGAGGATCCGAAGCCGGGTGAATCGGTGCTTTCGCGGGTGGCCGGGCATTTGATTATCGAAACCGTGCCGCCGGGGGCCACGGTCTGGGTGGATGGCGCGATCAAGGGGAAGACCTTCGCCGACATCGCGGTCGGCGAGGGCGGCCACCGCATCGTCGTGATCGCGCAAGGGCACCGCATGTTTCGCGACGTGGTCGATACCAGCAGCGGGGCCATCGTGCGGCGAACGCTGGTCCCGGTCGATCCTCCCACGCGGGGCAATGGATTCATCGATGTCGACTGTCTGACCGCGGGGAGTTTCCCGATTCTTCTCGACGAGGAGGAAACCGGCCTGCTCTGCCCAACCAAATTGCTACCAACCCGTGCCGGCAAGCACACGGTGGGCATCTTCGTTCCGCCGGAGCGCCGCACCATCCTGGTCGAAACCACGGTCGAGATCGGGGCCAAGCCCACCGTTGTGAAGTTCAGGGAATAGAGCTTCTGCACAATAGTCCGCAGCGTGTGTCTGGAGACTATTCTTCAGGCGAACCTTCTTGTCGGCGCGGAGGCGCGAGAAGCCTTGGAAATTCGCCAATTCTTCCCGGCGCGCGTCTGGCGTAGGACTTGCAAACTCATCGGCCAACATCGCTCGGCATGGGTGCCGGGAAAAGAAGGAGCTGTCACCATGAAGTCCATTCTCACCGCATTGATCCTCGCTGGTTTCACGTTTGCCGCCACGCCGTCCACGCTGGCGAAGTCCGCCGAACCGGCCAAGAGCGAAACCAAGCAGGCCGCCCCCAAAGTATTCTCCTCGCCGCAGAAGGAAGGCACCAGGGCTTCGTGCCCAGTCACGGGCGAGGAATTCACCATCGCCAAGGACACCGTGCATGCCGAGTACAAAGGCAAGTACGTCTATTTCTGCTGTGGCGGGTGCAAGAAGGACTTCGACAAGGATCCCGCCAAATACACGAAGTCGTAGACAAAGTAACGGGACGGGATCCTCAGTCATGGTCCATTGGCTCGCGCCGCTCTTGCTGGTTTTCGCCGCACCTGGGACTGCCGCGGCCGAGCCTGCGCCGGCCCCCTCGGGACCGGTGCTGTTCGACGATCCGGTTCTGCGCACGCTCGTAGACGAGGCCACGGCGAATCGGCCCGAGCTTGCCCAAGTGCGGGCCCAGATCCGCGCCGAACAAGAGCGCGCGCCGCAGGCCAACACGCTGCCCGATCCGACTCTCGCTCTTGGCATCCAGAATGACGGATTTGGCGGCATTCAGATTGGCAAGATGGAAACCAGCTATGTCTCGATCATGGCCTCGCAAACCTTTCCCTGGGCCGGCAAGCGGGGACTGCGCGGCGAGGTGGCTGGGCTGGGAAAGCGCGAAGCTGAGGCCGATTTGCAGCGCACGCTTCTTACCGTTGCCGCCGACGTGGATCGGGCGTACGTCGATTTGCTTTTGGTGCGCGATCAAATCCGCCTGTTTGCCAAGCTCGAATCCCTGTGGTTGCAGTCGGAAGGGATCTCTCGGATTCGCTACGAATCCGGCGAGGCGGCGCAGTCCGACCTGTTGCGCGCGCAGCTTCAGCGGAACCGCTTGCGGCAGCAGCGCGCGGCACTGGAAGCCGAGGAGCACCGGCGCATCGCGGTTCTCAATCGTCTGCGCGGCCATCCGCTGACGGATCCGATCTCGACGACGCGCACGCTGTCCGACCTGCTCGACCCGACGCTGTCCGATCCAGAGCAGGCAGAGCAGGCCGCCTTGACCGGGAGCCCGGAGCTCAAGAAGGCGATGCTCGCCGGCGAACAGGCGGATCGGCGCGTGGCGCTTGCAAGCAAGGAGCGCTGGCCGGACGTGACCGTCAATGCTGGGATCATGCCCCGCGGGGGCAGTTTTCCCATGATGTGGCAGGCCGGTGTCGCCATCAATCTGCCTATTTGGTCAGCGCAGAAGCAATCGCGGGTCATGGCCGAGAATCGGGCCCGTGGCGAGTCCGCCCGCGACGGCGCCGAGGCGATCCGCCAGCTCCTGCGCCAACGGGTCTACGAGAGACGCGCCGTTCTTGGGTCGTTGCTCGAGGCCAATCACCTATACCGATCCGGCTTGCTCGTCCAGTCCGAGGCGACGGTCGCGAGCACGCTCGCCCAGTACAGGGTCGGACGCGTGACCTTCGCCTCGGTGCTTGAGGCGCTGGCTGGCTATCTGTCCGACTTGAATGGCTTCCTCGATTCGGTCGCGACGACACAAAAGATCGCTATTGCCGAACAGGAAATCAGCCTGGAAGCGCCGGGCAGTTCTGCGGGCGGAGTGGGTGGGCCCGCCATGCCTGGCGCGGGCGCGACTTCGTCTTCCTCGTCCCCGTCGGGACGTGCCGCGGGTTCTTCGCAAGCTGGCGATGGCGGCGGCGCTTCGATGTCACGGATGTGAGGCGGGGATAGCTATGGAAACGAAAGAGACCGAAAACCGCGAAGCAGAGAAGGCGACGGAGGCTCCTCGTCGGACAGCGCGATCCGGGGGGAGAATCGTGGTGGGACTAGTTGTTGGTGCGATGGTGGGTGGCGGGGGGGTATGGATGGCTATGCGAGGCCACGACCACGGCCACGACCACGGCCACGTTGGCGAGATGAAGAACGTGCTTTACCGGTGTCCCATGCACCCGGCCATCACGTCGGACCATCCAGGTGATTGCCCGATCTGCGGAATGAAGATGGTGCTCGATACGTCGGCCTCGACCGACAGCGGAGGCGCGGCCAAGCCAGGCGAACGCAAGATTCTTTTCTACCGTTCGCCCATGAATCCTAAGCAGACCTCGCCGGTTCCGCGCAAGGACGAGATGGGTATGGACTACCTCCCAGTCCACGAGGACGAGGCAACGGGCGGGACGGCGGTGCCGGGCATGGCCGCAGTTACCATCGATCCATCGCGGCAACAGCTCATCGGGTTGCGCACGGCCGAGGTTAGTAAAGGATCGGTCGGCGGAACCTGGCGCACCGCCGCGCGCATCGAGGTCGCGCCCACGCGCGTGCGCAAGACCAACGTCAAGATCGAGGGTTTCGTCGAGCGCGTTTTTGTCGATTTCGTCGGCCAGAGTGTGCGCAAGGGCCAACCGCTATTTTCAATCTACAGCCCGGCCTTGCTGGCAGCGCAGAACGAATACCTGCTGGCGCTGCAAACCAAGGAGTCCCTGGCCAAGGGCGGTGCCCCGTCCGCGGACGGAGACAACCTGGTGAAGGCGGCGCGCCGGCGGCTGGAATTGTGGGACGTGCCGGCGAGCGAGATCGAGCGCCTGAACACCACGCGCGAGCCGAGCAAGACGCTGACGCTGGTGTCGCCCATCGCGGGTGTGGTCACGGCCAAGAACATCGTGCAAGGGGCGCGGCTTGGCCCGGGTGAGGCGCCCTACGAGATTACCGACCTCGGCGAGGTATGGGCGATGGCCGACGCCTACGAGAGCGACCTGTCGCGCATTCGACCCGGCATGAAGGCGTCGCTGACCTTGCCCGCCTATCCCAATCGGACCTTTTCCGGCTCGGTGGCGTTCATCGATCCTCTGCTCGATGCCAAGACCCGCACCGTGAAGGTGCACCTGCACTTCATGAACCCGAAGCGCGAGCTCAAGCCCGAGATGTTCGGCGAGGTGACGCTGCAAGGGGTGACGCAGGACGGGCTGCGCATTCCCGCCGATGCCGTGATTCGCGCCGGGCACGAGGACGTCGTGTTTCTGGCCAGCGGGGCAGGGCGGTTCGAGCCGCGCGTAGTCCATGTCGGCGAGAAGATCGGCGACGAGGTCGAGGTGACCGGCGGTCTCGAACTTGGCCAGGAAGTCGTCACGCGCGCCAATTTCCTCGTCGACTCGGAATCGCAGCTGCGTGCGTCGCTATCCTCCATCGGGGGCAAGTAGGCGTGCTCAAGCGGATCATTCGCTTTTCCGCCGAGAACAAGTTCCTGGTGATCGCTGGCGCGCTGGTCGCCATTGCGGGGGCGTACTTCGCCATGCGGAACATTCCGCTCGATGCTTTGCCCGATCTTTCGGACACGCAGGTCATCGTGTACTCGCGCTGGGATCGCAGCCCGGACATCATCGAAGATCAGGTTTCGTACCCGATCATCACGGCGCTGCTTGGCGCGCCCAAGGTCAAGGCCATCCGCGGCTACTCCGACTTTGGCTTCAGCTACGTCTACGTGATTTTCGAGGACGGCACCGACATCTACTGGGCCCGCACCCGCGTCCTCGAATACCTGTCGAAGATCGCAGCCCAGCTTCCCGCTGGCGTGAAGACCGAACTTGGCCCCGACGCCAGCAGCCTGGGCTGGGTCTTCCAGTACGCCCTGGTCGACCGCAGCGGCAAACACACCAGCGACGAATTGCGCAGCTACCAGGACTGGTTCCTTCGCTATGCCATGCAAAGCGTGCCAGGCGTGGCCGAGGTCGCCACTGTCGGAGGGCAAGTTCGCCAGTACCAAGTCACGGTGAATCCGAACGCGCTGGCCGCCTACAAGCTGCCGCTTGAATCCGTGATCGAGGCCGTGCGCAAGGGCAATAACGACGTGGGCGGACGCCTGGTCGAACTGTCTGGTCGCGAATACATGGTGCGCGGGCGTGGCTACGTGAAAGGGATCGGCGACCTCGAAAAGCTAGTGCTTAAGAGTGAGGGCGGCACGCCCGTCGAGGTCAAGGACGTGGCCACGGTCGCGCTTGGGCCAGAAATGCGCCGGGGTGTCGCCGACTACAACGGCGAGGGCGACGTGGTGGGCGGCATCGTGGTCATGCGCCAGGGCGAAAATGCCCTGAACGTCATCGACCGCGTGAAGGCCAAGCTGGTCGAGCTGAAACCGTCGCTGCCCGAAGGCGTGGAGGTGGTGACGACGTACGACCGGTCGGATCTCATCCACCGCGCCATCGGCACCGTGACCGACAAGCTCGTCGAAGAAATCATCGTCGTCTCGCTCATCATCCTGCTCTTTCTGTGGCACGTACCTTCGTCCATCGTGCCCATCCTGACCATTCCCATCAGCGTGGTGCTCGCGTTCATTCCCATGTATTTGATGGGTCTGAATGCGAATTTGATGTCGCTGGCCGGGATCGCCATTTCCATTGGTGTTCTTGTCGACGGCGCCATTGTCGAGGTCGAAAACGCTTACAACAAGATTCACCTGTGGCAGGCCGGCGGCAAGCAGGGCGATTTCCACAAGGTGCGCCTGGAGGCGTTGCTGGAAGTCGGCCCGTCGGTGTTTTTTTCGCTGCTGGTGATCGCGGTGGCGTTCGTGCCGGTGTTTACGCTGGTCGATCAAGAAGGCCGCCTGTTCAAGCCGCTGGCCTATTCGAAGAACCTGGCTATGGCCATCGCGGCGCTGTTGGCCGTGACGCTGGATCCGGCGATGCGCATGCTCTTCGTCCGCGTGGAGCCGTTTCGCTTCAGACCGCGACCGCTTAGCTGGCTGGCCTCGACATTGCTGGTGGGCAAGTACTACTCGGAAGAGCGACATCCCATCAGCCATCTGTTGCACCGGATCTACGAGGGGCCGTGCCGGTTCGTGGTCCGCCACGCCTGGGCGACGGTGGCCGCCAGCGTGCTGGTGATAGGGCTGACGGTTCCCGTCTACCTCAAGCTCGGCTCCGAGTTCATGCCGCCCTTGCGCGAGGGATCGCTGCTCTACATGCCGTCCGCCGTGCAGCCGGGCATGTCGGTGGCCGAGGCGCAGAAGGCGCTGCAAGTGCAGGACAAGATCCTGATGACTTTCCCCGAGATTGAACGCGTGTTCGGCAAGGCCGGCCGCGCCGGAACTTCGACCGACCCGGCGCCGTTTTCCATGATGGAAACCACCATCCTGCTCAAGCCTGAATCTGCGTGGCGCGCGAAAGAGCGCTGGTACTCGCCTTGGGCGCCCGAGTGGCTCAAGCGCATGTTGCGAACCGCGTGGCGCGATCGCATTTCCGAAGAAGACCTCATCGCAGAACTGGACAAGGCGCTGCAGTTGCCCGGCATCAGCAACGCCTGGACCATGCCCATCAAAGGCCGCCTGGACATGTTGTCGACCGGCATTCGCACGCCGATTGGCATCAAGGTCAGCGGCGCGAGCTTGGAGGTGATCCAAAAGGTTGGCTTGCAGATTGAAGCCGCGATTCAGAAGCTGCCCGAAACTCGCAGCGTGTTTGCAGAGCGCGTGGCGGGCGGTTACTTTCTCGATTTCGTCCTCGATCGCGACAAGCTGGCTCGCTACGGTCTGTCCATCGACGACGCCAACGAGATGGTGATGACGGCGGTGGGCGGAGACAACCAGACCACCACCGTCGAGGGCCGGCAGCGCTACGGCGTGAGTGTCCGCTATGCGCGCGACTTCCGCGAGGATCTCGATGGCCTCAAGCGGGTCTTGCTGCCCCTGCCGGGTGGCAGCGGCCAGATCCCGATGGCCGAGATCGCCGAGGTCAAGCTGGCCGAGGGGCCGTCCATGATTCGCGACGAAAATGGTCTGCTTTCTGGCTACGTCTACGTCGACTTCGACACCACCAAGACCGACGTGGGGGGCTACGTCGAGCGCGCCAAGCTGGCCGTGGCAGGAGCCTTCAAGCTGCCCGACAACATCACCATCGGCTGGAGCGGACAGTACGAAAACATGCTGCGCGTGAAAGAGCGGCTAAAGATCATTCTGCCCATTACGCTCGTGCTCATTTTCGGACTCCTCTACATGAACACGAAATCCAGCTTCAAGGCCGGCCTGGTCATGCTAGCGGTTCCATTTTCTGCTGTCGGCGCCGTCTGGCTGCTCTATTTCCTCGGCTACAACGTTTCCATCGCTGTCTGGGTCGGCATGATCGCGCTCATGGGCCTGGACGCCGAAACCGGTGTGTTCATGTTGCTTTTCCTCGATCTGTCTCACGACGAAGCCAGGGCGCGCGGCCAGCTGAACACCACCGGCGATCTGGTCGAAGCCATCATCCACGGCGCGGTCAAGCGCGTGCGCCCCAAGGCCATGACCGTCTGCGCCGCCTTCATCGGCCTTCTGCCCATCATGTGGTCCACCGGCACCGGCGCCGATCTGATGAAGCGC
>Ga0265316_10001451_pt1 | contig 25453 bp, 21 predicted proteins | sample 4522metaG_FD_202092 | JGI IMG/M metagenome (GOLD analysis project Ga0265316, IMG submission 202092) | Rhizosphere microbial communities from Carex aquatilis grown in University of Washington, Seatle, WA, United States - 4-5-22 metaG | ecosystem: Host-associated > Plants > Roots > Rhizosphere >... | reverse complement strand
ACAATAATTGCAAGGTCTATTGCATTTATTATTTCTAAAGTTTTTTTTACTCTTTTTTCACCTAATTCCCCTGAATCATCGATTCCGGCAGTATCGATAAGTACAACAGGTCCAATGCCCGGAATTTCTATTGATTTTTTAACGGGATCGGTAGTAGTTCCTGGTATATTAGAAATTATAGATATTTCCTGTTTAGCCAGGGCATTAATTATAGAACTTTTCCCGATATTTCGTCTGCCAAAAATTCCTATGTGCGGGTTAGTTTCTTTTGCCATAATAATAAATCTCCGATTGTAAAACCTTCTTTTAATAAATTTTCTGTCTTTAGAAGTACTGATAATTTGACGTCATCAATAATTTTTAGTTTTCTATTTGCCTGATATATATTTAAATGTTTTTCTTTCATCAAATTGGCAAGTTCCGATGCTTTTTTATAACCGATATAGGGTATAAGCGCTGTACTTATTGAAGCACTGTAAAAGAGTTTTTCCTCCGATTTGACATTATTAATTGTGAGTCCACAAATCAAATTATTTTTAATCGATCCATCAGCTGCAATTAACAATTTTAACGATTCAATGAATGCATGGCCAATAATTGGTAGGTATGCATTGAGTTCCAGACAACCCTGGGCACAGAGTGAAGAAATCAGATTATCGTTAGCATAAATTTTGTGCGCAACACTAATTACAAATTCAGGAATCACTGGATTTACTTTACCTGGCATAATAGAACTGCCAATTTGTTTACGAGGAATAGAAATTTCTTTATGTGATAAGTCAGAGGAAAGCAATCTCAAATCGTTAACCATTTTTTCGAGGTTTACTGCATGTGCTTTAAGAATTGCATGTACTTCAACAAATGAATCGAGGTTATTTGTTGCATCGCTTAAATTTTCACTTCGTGTAACAGGCAAACCGGTCAACCGCTGTAATGACTGAACAACTTCCATTATGAAAAACCGGGGAACAGTCAATCCTGTTCCTACGGCGCTTCCTCCAAGGTTCACGACCTTAATGCGTTCGTAACATTTTGAAGTCCGCCACCAGTCGCGCGAAAGCGCTTCATTGTATGAGCTGAAAAGTCTGCCAAATGAAGTTGGTACAGCCTCCTGCATTTGTGTATATCCAATTCGAAGAGTCTGATGATTTGATTTTTCAATATTTTCAATTTCAGTCCTTAAAAAATTAATATTTTCCTGTAATATTTTTAATAGCTGCATAATCGCAATTTTCAACGAAGTTGGAATTACATCATTGGTTGACTGAAAAATATTGGCATGTTCAATAGGATCGATGAATGAATAATTCCCCGGCTTTTTCCTTATTTTTAAAAGAGCTGAATTGGCAATAATTTCATTAACATTCATATTTATGCTGGTTCCTGCTCCTCCCTGAATAGCAGGAACGATAAACCATTCAAAATGCTTTCCCAAACTAATATCAATAGCTGATGAAATAAGGGCTTCAGTAACCTCATCCCGAATTAGTTTAAACGGAATTTTAGATTTTTGATATTTTTTAAGTAAAGATGCTTTATAACATTTGTAAGTTTCATAACAGGCAAGTTTAACCAATCCGATGGATTTGTACCATTCAATTTGAAATGGTGTAGAATCCGGAAAATTTTCTTTTGCCCTTAAAGAATGAATTCCATAAAGAGCATCTTTTTCAATTGACCTTTCTCCAAGAAAATCGGATTCTTTACGCATGAATATTTTTCTACAAAGCTATAAAGAAGTAAGATTATATTTGAACCATGAGAGTTAAAAGATATTTCAAAATCTAATATCCACAATATTTAGGATAAATATCCTTTTTCAATTCAACACTTTAGGAAATGATAATTTTACAATAGCGCCCCCACCATCAGAATTATAAGCCTTTATTGTTCCTGAATGCGCATCAATAATGAGTTTCGAAAGAGCAAGCTCAAGGCCTTCGTTTTCATTAATATGCTTATCTCCAGGTGCGAAAAGGCTAAATAGGGTTTCTTGTGCCTTTTGAGAAAATCCAGGTCCTTCATCTTTTATTTCCATGGTTAATATATTTTCGGAAGCACTAGTGTTAATAGTTATTTTACCATATTCCGGACTATAATTTATTGCATTATCCAAAATTGTAGTCAGGCAGGTTGAAAGCATCTCGAAATCTCCTATAATTATATTATCATTAGGTTGAATATAAGTGATGGTTTGCAAAAATTTTTTTTCTAATTTATGTTTAAGCTTAATTAGCGTTGTATTTATTATTAAATCAAAAGGCAAAGCCTGTAAATCCAATTCGGATTTCCCGACTTTTAATTGTGTTATTTTCAAAGCTGTGATCAGGAATTTTTCAAGTCTAGTCACTGAAGCATCCAATATCTCAAACAAAGTTGCAATAGTGTTTTCATGAGAATATTCTTTAATTAATTCAAGCGATCCTTTGATTCCATTTAAAGGAGTTCTAATTTCATGGCTAATAATATGTAAAAATTCGGTTTTAGCCTGATCAAGGATTAGAAGTTCTTCGTTTGCTTTTTGAATTTTATGATATGCCTCCTGAAGTTCATGCGTTCTTTCCTTTACTTTATCCTCCAGTATCTGGTTCATGTTTTTTAATTGTTCTTTACTGAAACGAAGTTCGAGATGCGTGCGAACCCTTGCTAAAAGCTCTGAAGTATCAAAAGGTTTTGTGACATAATCCTGTGCACCTAAAGAAAAACCCTGCAAAATGCTTTCTTTTTCAGTTTTTGCCGTAAGAAAAATTACAGGAATATCATCCTGTTTATGATCTGATCTCAATTTTTCGCAAACTTCAAATCCTGACATGTCAGGCATCATAATATCGAGAAGAACAAGATCGAATATTTTTTTTTCGAACCATGCCAGGGCAGTTGGTCCACTTGTAGCAAATTCAAGCTGATACCCTTCATTTCTTAGCATATTGCCTAAAAGCTGAAGATTTTTCGGATTATCATCAACCATTAATATGGTAAATTGAGAAGGATTAAATTTGTTCATCTCATTTAATTTGGAAGTTAAATCCTTTATCAATATTCAAAATTATTATGACTTTATAATGAAAAATCATGGTAAATCCTGGAAAGAGATATTCTTTAATATAAAAATAGCAATTTTTGTATTAACATTTTATTCGCTTTCTTTAAAAGCTGTTAAAAGTTTAGGATAATCTTTTAAAGCTTTTAACATAGTATCAATATCGAAATTGTTTATTGAAGTTAATAATCTATTTCCATAACTTATTAAAATTTCGAGATTATATTTTTTCCCCATGTCCCTCATTTTATATGCGAAATCTTCAACATCAGAAAGAGGTTGTTGATTTTTAAAGGTTTCCCATATTCTGAATAAATCATTTTCAAGAATTCTTCTAACTATCCGGATATCGGCATCAGCAATGGCAGTAATGGCAATATTTTCATTCATTTTATCGGAATCGTTTTTTTCTTCAATAATTTTATGTTCTAAAAATCGAATCAATTCAAGAAAGACGTCGTTTATTTGTATCGGTTTGATAAGAATCCCGCTGAAATTATGAACCAGTACTTTTTCCCTTTCCTCGATACTTGCAGAAGCCGTGGTTGCAATAACAGGTATGTTTTTAAGTACAGAATTATTTCGTATTTTTTTTAATAATTCAAAACCGTCTATACCCGGCATTTTTAAATCGGTAATAATAAGTTTTGGTTTGTTTGCCAATGCAATTTCGTAAGTTTCTAAACCGTTACGCGACTCTATTATATTTAAATTTGTATCTTCAAGGATACTTTTTAAGTATTTACGATTGTTATCAATATCATCTGCAACAATTATTGTGGCAGCATTAAAATGTATATTTTTAGGGTTAATGGTAATTATTTCTGTTGAATCAATCTTTTTTTCAGATGCTTTAATTTTATGCAAAATAAACATGAAACAGCTTCCCTTTCCTATTTCGCTTTCTGCAGTTATTGTACCATTAAAAAGCTCAATAAGTCGCTTTGTTATTGATAATCCCAAACCCGTACCACCATATTTTTTTGTGCTTTGACCATCCTGTTGGGTAAATGGAGTAAATAATTTTTCCATAAATTTTTTCTCCATACCTATTCCGCTATCTTCAACTCTTACCTGCAAATCAACAAATATTTCGTTATTCAGCAAAGTATGATTCATGCATTTTACGGCAACTTTAACATAACCCTGATCGGTAAACTTAATGGCATTTCCAATCAGGTTAATTAATATCTGTCGTAAACGAATTTCATCAGTTTCAATTCCTATTGGCAATTTCAGGTCGGTTTGAACATAAAATTCCAATCCTTTTTCTTTCGCTTTCAATGAAAAAAGATATTCAATATCTTTAAATAAAAGCATGGGATCAATAATTTCTTTATTCAATACCATTCTACCCGCATCAACTTTAGAAAGATCGAGTACATCGTTAATGAGCATTAAAAGATTTTTCCCGCTGCTTTTAATAGATTCTAAATAATTCCGTTGTTGTTCATCAATAATTTTAGTGGATAGCAATTCAGTAAAACCGAGTATAGAATTCATGGGAGTTCTAATTTCGTGACTCATATTTGCCAGGAATTCGCTTTTAGCTTTATTAGCTGATTCAGCAGATTCTTTCGCAATTTTAAGTTCTTCCAAAGCACTTTTTTTATCCGTAATATCTATTTTCACAGCTACAAAATGAGAGATATCACCTTTCGAATTTTTTATGGGAGATATATTTACCTGTTCCCAGAAAAATTGCCCATTTTTCTTTTTATTACATATTTCACCCTGCCAAATTTTACCAGCTTTTATAGTGTTCCATAAATCTTTATAAAAATCTTTTTGATGAGTTCCTGATTTTAATAAATTGTTTTTTTCCCCTATAGCTTCTTCTGAACTATACCCCGATATTTCACTAAACTTCGGGTTTGTATATTCAATTATACCTTTAGAATTTGAAATTACAACAGACGCTTGATTTTGCTCAATTGCCATAGAAAGTTTCTTTAATTCTTCTTCAGATGATTTTCTGTCAATGATAATACCCAATTGAATTCCAATTTGTTCTGCATTTTCAGGAAAATTATTATCAAAAGTTTCTGGATTATCAGAAAAAAGTTCTATCAAAGAAACAACTTGCCCTGAAATAAATATTGGAAAAATGAATAGACTTTTTAATCCTGACTTCAATACTATTTCTTTATATGAATACTCATTTTCCTGTTCTAAATTTCTTATTAAGTAAGAATTTTTATTAAAAAATACCTTAATGTGAACAGGATTAAGCATAACCTTTTCTTCCTGTTTATAGGTTTCTATTATTCTATTATATTTTGATATTTTCGGAGAATACCATAATGATTGCGAATGATTGAAAAAATATTTATTATTATATATATTAATAGCATGGACAAGCGGGCATTTATTATATTTTGAAATTAGTTCCATTGCAGAAGTAATCAGTTCTTCAACATTTGCTGCATCATTGGCTTTTAATGCGATATCTTTTTGCAGCCTGCTGTTGCGTTCTTTTATTTCATTTAGCATTTCAGCAATTTTACGACTACTAACATCAGCAATTGCCCCAATAGCCCTTATCCCATCTTTTGGGTCTTCAAAATAAAGTCCATTATCCTGAATAAAGACATATTTTCCATCCTTCCTTTTTATTCGATATTCTAAATGAAAAGGTTTAAGTTTTTTCTTTGCAGAATTATGTTCAACATTAAAAAATTTTCTATCATCAGGATGAATTAAATCTATGATTGAACCAGAAAATAATTTTTGAAACATTGAAGGATTGTAACCTGTAATTTTTCTGATTGCTCCCTGCCATTTTATTTTGTCTTCTTTTATCAGGTAATCATAAATAACCTGGTCAGTTTTTTCAATAGTAATTCTATAGCGTTCTTCGCTTGCCGCAAGCGTTTCAGTTCGTTCCTGGACCTTAATCTCAAGTGTCCGATTTGCTTCTTCCAACTGCTTTTTTGCAATATGTAGTGCATCCTCTGTTTTTTTTCGTTCTGTAATATCGCGGCCAATTCCTGCAATAGCAATGATCTTTCCATTATTATCCCGAATGGGTACCTTGGTAGTCAGGGTCCATATTGAATTTCCCGCCGAATCGACAGATTGTTCTTCTATTCCTATTAATGAATTACCTGATTTTAATATATTCTGTTCATCATTATAATATTTTTTTGAAAGATGATTTGGAAAAAAGTCTGCATCAGATTTACCAATAAGTTCTTTAGAATTATTTACTCCAACCAGTTTTGATTCAGCAATGTTTGCAAAAAGAAAATGGCTATGAATATCCTTGATATATATATAATCAGGCATCAGGTCAATCAAGGACCGAAGCATTTGTGATTCATGATAATTTTTAAATTGTAGCTCTTTCTGAACTAAGATATTTTCATCAACAATTTTATTTCCTGATGGATTTTTATATGCATCCCAAAGCAAAATTAATTCGTCAATTTGCTTAATAAGAATATCAAAATAATTATTGGTATTTACTGAGGATTTGTTCTTTATTTTTACCGAAAAATATTCTTCAATACTAATCTTTAAGCTTATCAATTGAGAAAATATTTTATCAGTGTTCATTGTATCGAATTCAGATTTATTATAAATTCATGCTGAAATATTTAACAATTGGAAGACATTAGCGTTTACCTCTGAAAGTTTTAAACGTCAAATAAAAAATGATGATTAATAATCCATTACGTTTTAAAAGCATATATTGTTGCAATTACATATAGTTATTTCATTAAAAAATTCATTTTGAATACTACTTATTTAAAATGTTAATATTGTATTTGTAAAATAGGATATTTTGTAACGAGAATTCTTATTGTTTTTTTTTTCACAATTGAATCTGTTTAATTATATTTGAAAAACGTGTACTTTTCAAGAGCATTGTTATAATTATCACAGAAAGAGTGAGATAAAATTTTAATATTTAAAATGATAAACAGATATGACAAAAAACGAGAAACTAATTAAATGGGTCAAAGAATGGTCTGATTGGTGTCGACCAGAAAGTGTGCATTGGTGCGATGGATCGGACGCAGAAAACCAACGTTTGCTGGATCAAATGGTTGAGATTGGAATGGCAGTAAAGTTAAATGAAAATAAACGTCCCGGATGTTATTATTTTCAAAGCGATCCCAGTGATGTGGCCCGTGTTGAAGATCGAACATTCATTTGTTCAGAAAAAAAGGATGATGCCGGGCCTACCAATAATTGGACTGATCCTAAAGAAATGAAAAAAGTATTGCTTGAATTTTACAAAGGTTGTATGAAGGGTCGGACAATGTATATTATACCATTCAGCATGGGGCCGTTAGGATCAAATATAGCACATATCGGGGTACAAATTACCGATTCACCTTATGTTGTGGTTAATATGCGTATTATGACACGTATGGGTAAATCTGTTCTCGATATACTTGGTGATGGGGATTTTGTTCCTTGTTTACATTCAGTTGGAGCACCTTTAATGCCTGGAGAAAAAGATGTAAAATGGCCATGTGCCCCTATTGAAAAGAAATATATTTCGCATTTCCCTGAAACAAATGAAATATGGTCTTATGGAAGTGGGTACGGTGGAAATGCCTTACTTGGTAAAAAGTGCTTTGCTTTGAGAATTGCTTCAAATATGGCAAAAAGAGAAGGATGGTTAGCCGAACATATGTTAATAATGGGGATTACCAATCCTAAAGGTATTAAAAAATATATTGCTGCTGCATTTCCCAGTGCCTGTGGAAAGACAAACCTTGCAATGCTCATTCCATCTATACCTGGTTGGAAAGTCGAAACCGTTGGCGATGATATAGCCTGGATGAAGTTTGGTGCTGATGGCCGATTATTTGCTATCAATCCGGAAGCAGGCTTTTTTGGTGTTGCACCATTTACTTCTATGCAAACGAATCCTAATGCAATGTTGAGTTGTAAATCGAATAGTATTTTTACAAATGTAGGGTTAACACCTGATGGGGACGTTTGGTGGGAAGGAATTGGTTATGACATGCCGGCAGGTACAATTAACTGGAAAGGAAAAGTTCATGATTCAGCATCAGGTGAACCTTGTGCCCATCCAAATGCACGATTTACTGCTCCTGCCAGTCAATGCCCTGTAATAGATAAAGATTGGGAGAATCCAAAAGGAGTACCCATTTCAGCCATACTTTTTGGAGGCCGTCGTCCTGGAACAGTTCCGCTAGTTTATCAATCATTCGATTGGAACCATGGTGTGTTTATTGGGTCAATAGTAGGTTCTGAAGTTACGGCTGCCGCTATCGGGTTGAAAGCAGGTGTGCGTCGCGATCCCTTTGCAATGTTACCGTTCTGCGGATACCATATGGGCGATTATTTTGGCCATTGGGTAAAAATTGGTGAAACAGCCCCTGATAAAAACAAATTGCCAAAAATTTTTAATGTGAACTGGTTTCGTAAAGGACCTGAAGGCAAATTTCTTTGGCCAGGATATGGGGACAATATTCGGGTCCTTCGTTGGATATTTGAACGTCTTGAAGGAACTGCATCAGCTGATGAAACATCAATCGGATATGTTCCCAAGAAAGAATCTATCGATATTAATGGTCTTTTGGGACAGGAAGAAAAAATGGATGAAGTTTTAAAAATAGATAAAGCCGCATGGATAGAAGAATGTAGTCTAATAGCTGAACATCAGGCTAAATTTGGTAACCGTTTGCCTAAAGAAATGTCTGAACAATTTCAGGCATTAAAATCAAGACTTGTATAAGAAATTTTTTAAATGGAATTAGTCGTTGTATCTCTGATATGACGACTTTTTTTTTAAAATTAATTTAATTGATTTATAAATATTATTTTTGAACTGGAGTTAAAATATCATTCCTAATGGGATCAAAGTTTCTTTATATTTTCGGTTTAATATTGCTAATGAAATGATAAAATTGGGTTTACTTATAATTATAGCTTATTTAATAGGCTCGATTCCAACGGCCGTATGGGTTGGTAAATTTTTTTATAGTACAGATATTAGAGAACACGGCAGCCGTAATGCCGGAGCAACAAATACTATTAGAATTTTAGGATGGAAAGCAGGTATACCGGTATTTCTTATTGATATTCTAAAAGGTTTCCTTGCAGCATCTTTAGTAACATTTTCAATATATAAACCAGATACCAATTCTTATATAAATTTCCAGCTATTTATGGGATTCCTGGCATTATTAGGACATATATTCCCAATTTTTGCTAAGTTCAAAGGAGGAAAAGGTGTGGCAACATTATTAGGTGTTGTTATTGCATTATCAACTGCACCTGCCTTCATTGCTTTTGGAATATTTTTAATAGCCTTATTCCTTTTTAAATATGTTTCTTTAGGTTCAATTATTGCAGGGTTAAGCTATCCAATTAATATTTTTCTTTTTTTCCCGGCATCACCAATTTCAATTAAAATTGCAGCCATAGTAATGTCAATAGCATTAATTATAACACATCGTAAAAATATAGGAAGATTAATTAAAGGAACTGAACCTAAAGCCGGATTTTTATTAAAAAAACCTTTACCTACAAATAATTTGCAGTAAAAAATAAATTAATAATACAATTGTAATTTAGTGCTGTTTTATTAAATGTATTTGAGATCGAAGATTATCGATTTCGAGTTTTTGAGATTCAATAATTCTGTTTTTTTCATCAAGAATTGTTTGAAGCTGATGAATTTTTCTCCAACGGCTGTATCTATTTAAACGGGTAATTGTTTTTACCCTGGAGCGAAATTCAAGCTTGTCGAACGGTTTGCAAATATAATCATCGGCACCGGCTTCAAGTCCCTGTATTTTAGAATCCCGATCGTCAAGAGCAGTGATAATGATAATAGGTATGTAAAGAAGTTTGTCGTCATTTCGCATACGTGTACAAACCTCAAAACCATCTATTCCTGGCATTACAACATCAAGTAAAATTAGATCAGGCATGTTTTCGTGTGCCATTTGAATCCCTGTTTCACCATCGGACGCAAAAAGGAGGTTATAATTATCTTTTAACAAACAGGCCTCTATAACCTTTTGCATTAATGCGTCATCGTCAATAACGAGAATTGTTGTTTCAGATTGATTCATTATATTTTCCAATGAAATCAAATTAATATATTTGCGAAGTTATATTTTCTTAATTAAATATATAACAAAATTTCTAATAATATGAATATTATTATCATATAAGTTATTAAAACTATTTATTTTTCATATGTTTAAATAATTAAATTAGGTTAAAGACAAAATCAGATGACTGAATCTGTCCTGAAATCCATAATGCGTTTGTTTGCCATTATTGGCAACCTTAAAGAAAGCTACGAATTACAACAGGAAGAAAACCACTTCAATCTTACACGGGAGATTGCAGATTCATTTCTTGCCCAATTAATTAATCCAGATCAATCTGTTAAGTATCTTCAGATATTCGATTTTCATTACCATAACTTAAGGCGCCGCCGCATAGTTAAAACAATCAAGAGGGCTGCATTATTTTCGGTAAAAACCTTACTTATCTGTGAACAGATAAACAACCATCTCGATAAAAAACAAAAATCATTTGTATTGCTTCAATTATTGGATATTTTAAAAGGCAATGAAAATAAATTGCCCGAGGAAGCTACAGATTTTATAACTACTATTTCTGATTCATTTGGCATTTCCAATGAAGATTATGACTTATTATACTTTTTTATTTATAGCCCTTATGAAGAAAAGGCCCATAATAGTGCATTCATGATAGTTTTAAGTAAGGCAAACGAAATGAAGTTCAGGCACCATCTTTTTAGGGAGCATTTGTCCGGAAGTATTGTAGTTCTTTATGTTCAAAGTATTCAAACCTTTTTTTTTCGCCACGAAGAGTCTGATGACTGGCTCTACTTAAATGGTAAACCAATAATATTTAACAGGGTATATTTATTAGAAAAAGGTTCTGCGATCCGATGTCCTAAAATTCAAACCATTCATTATAGTGACATTTTAGGAAGTTTTCAACATGCTAAAATTTTACAGGATGTCCAATTAACTGCGTTGAATATTGAATTTGGCTTTAAAAAAAGCGATAACGGGATTAAAAAATTTAATTTCCAGGGCAGGTCTGGACAACTGGTTGGAATTATGGGTGGGAGCGGTGTTGGTAAATCAACATTGTTACAAGTATTGAATGGAACATTGAAACCAAATTCTGGCAGGGTACTTATAAACGGAATTGATATTTATGAGAATAAGGAAAAGATAAAAGGAATTATAGGTTTTATGCCTCAGGATGATTTTCTTGTGGAGGAACTTACCGTTTTCGAGAATTTATATTTTAACGCCTGCTTTTGCTTTAGTAATTTGCATGAACATGAAATTATTTCAAAGGTCGATAGTTTATTAAAAGATTTTGATTTATTTGAAATCAGGGATTTGAAGGTAGGTACACCTTTAAATAAATTTATTAGCGGTGGCCAGCGAAAGCGTCTTAATATTGCCCTCGAATTAATTCGTGAACCTTTTATTCTTTTTGTCGATGAACCTACTTCAGGTTTATCTTCAAATGATTCAGAAATGGTGATGGAATTGTTAAAACAACAAACTTATAAAGGAAAACTTGTAATAATAAATATCCATCAACCTTCTACTGATATTTTTAAAATGTTTGATAACCTTTTAGTCCTTGATAAAGGTGGCCGGCCGGTTTATTATGGTAATACCATTGATTCTCTTGTTTATTTTAAATCGGCTACCCAGTTAGTAAATGCAAATGAAAGTGAATGTATATGGTGCGGTAATTTAAATCCCGAACAACTTTTGCAAATTATAGAAACCAGGGAAATAGATGATAGAGGTTATATTACTAATAATCGAATGGTGTCGCCAGAAGACTGGTATCAATTATATTTAAATACAATTGACATAAATCTTAATATTAAGCCAATCTCAAAACCTATTCCTAAAACAGGTTTCAGCCTGCCTGGAAGTTTTATGCAATTTATTTTGTATTTTTTAAGAAACATTAAATCAAAATTTTCGGATAAGCAATATTTATTTGTAAATATTCTTGAGGCACCGGCATTGGCATTTATTCTTGGATTTTTTACAAAATACGAATCAGGAGATAGTAATGCCTATATTTTTAGTGAAAACCTGAATATTCCTGCTTTTTTGTTTATGAGTGTTGTCGTGGCTTTGTTCCTTGGTATGATGGGGAGCGCAGAAGAAATATTTCGTGATGCAAAATTGTTAAAGCGCGAGTCATTCCTGAATTTAAGCAGAAATAGTTACATTAATTCTAAAGTTGTCTACTTGTTTATAGTTTCTGCAATTCAAATGTTAATTTATGTTTTACTAAGTTATTATATTCTTGAAATTCATGGAATGAAAATATCTCACTGGATAGTTCTTTTTTCTACTTCCTGTCTTGCAAATATGATAGGACTGAATTTATCAGCCGGCTTACGATCAATAGTAGCAATTTACATTCTTATACCGTTATTATTAATTCCTCAAATATTATTAAGCGGGGTAATAGTAAAATTCGATAAATTAAACCATTTGCTGAAATCAGAAATTTATGTACCTGCAATAGGAGATGTTATGGCTTCCCGTTGGGCTTATGAAGCATTAGCAGTAAGACAATTTAAAAATAATCGATTTGAATCCATGATATATAATATTGAAAAAGAGGAAAGCAATGCTACTTTTTGTTGTAATTATTGGATACCAGAATTACTGAATCGGGTTGGAGCATGTGAATTGGAACTTTCTCAACCCGACAAATATAAAAACCTTGATAAGAAGTTAACCTTGTTGAAAACAGAATTTAATTTACTTGCAGAATACCTTAAAATTTCTCCGTTTGAGAAAGAACAAATATTACAGAAAAAATATTTCAATGATTCCATTGCATTAAGTGCCACACAATATCTTAAACATGCACGAAATATTTCTTCAAAAATATTGAACCGAAGTATCGAAGAAATGGATAATAAAATTCAAAAACTTGAAGTAACATTGAATGGACATGAAAATATGGTTAAACTTAAACAACAGTACCATAATTTAAGTCTGGCAGATCAATTATTGAATAAAAATGAACCTGATAAAATTATAGAATACAATGGTAGATTATATCGAAGGTATGAACCTGTTTTTTATATTCCGGAAAATAATTTTGGAAGAGCACAATTTTATGCACCTTATAAATCGATAGGAAATTATCTTATCAGCACATTTTGGTTTAATATTTTTGTTGTATGGCTAATGACTATATTATTGTACTTTACTTTAATATTAAATCTTCTTGAGAGAATTATGAATCATTTTTATTCAACTAATAAATAAGTAAGAATTTTAAATTAACTTTCGGACTAAACTAAAATATGACATTGGCAAGAATATATTATTATTTTTAAATATCATATTCTTTCAGCTATTTATTTTTTTATCAGGAAATTTTATAATTTTATTGTTATTAATTTTTGTTGAAAATGACGGGATTAAGAATAATTAAACTATCATTGATCGGATTATTTGTAATATCCATTTGTTCAATACAGTCATGCAATAACCAGGCTGCAAAAAATAAAGCAAATATTGCAAACGATACGATCAAAACTTCTTCAAAAGATAATGCTTACCTTGAAAGTGTATATTATAGATTTCCTACACCTGATGAAATTTTCGGGTTTATTAAAAATGAAAAATTTAAATACGATCAAACACTTATAAACCCTGCACAAAATGTTGAGAAATATCTCGATTCAAAATCTCAAACCATTGGGTTGGGTATTTATGTTGCCGACTTAGCTTATATTACTATTTTTGAATCCTACAATAAATCGATTGAGTATTATTCATTAATCCACAACCTTAGCGAAAAAGTCAGGATTACTTCTGCGTACGATTTAGAAGTATCCAAACGAATTGAAAAAAACCTCCTCAATCTTGATTCACTTAAGAATATATCTATTGATTCTTATTCGAGTATGGTTGAATATTTAATTGTAAATAATCGCGAAAAAACACTGGCTCTTATAGCTGCGGGAGCTTATATCGAATGTTTTTATATTGCATTTAACCATGCCGGAAAATTTTCAGAAGCAAACCCTATGATTGTTAAAATTGTAGATTTGAAATATGCATTTGAAAACCTGTATTCATATCTGCAAATTTATTCAGATGATGAAGCAGTTAAATCAGTTGCTGCTCAATTCAGGACTTTGAATTCACTCTTTGGCATGATGAAAGAAAAAAGTTTAGGTAAAACAACAATAAAACAGGAAACAGACGGCAATTTTATATTAGGTGGAGGCACAAAACTGACAATTGACAAAATACTTTTTGATCAATTAAAAAGCGAAGTATTTAAATTGAGAAAAAATTTAATTTCTAAATATTAAAAAATTATTTATTAAAACCATTTTATTTACACTCTAATTCTGAAAATATTTAAAATGAAATTAAAGATAAAACATTTTATTTGTTGTTTAATATTTTTCCTTCAGGGATATTTAATAGGAGGGCAGGATTGTTTTTATTATCATGAATACTTCTGTAAATTTCCTAATTCATCTTTTTTTTATAGTGGACAATCGAGAAGTGCCTTGTTTGCTTTTGGCATGACATCAGAATTTAAATTAGTAACCTTTGGTGGAGAAGATTACCATTTAAGTATTTGTTATGAAAGAAAATTTAAGAATGTCAGGGTGCGGTTACTTGAAGATAATGCAGATCATAGTGTTCTTTATGATAATAAAGAGTTTAACTATCAAACAACAATGACTTTTACAAACAATGTGGCCCGGAAATTAATAATTGAAATATCAGTTCCTGAAGATCCAACAGGCAAAGAAGGTCAAACACTGCATTGTGTAGGGGTTTTAATTAATTTTAGAAAAACATACCAGGAACCACAAAATAAAATTGGGTTTTAAGCTATTGTTGTCTGAGACCTGAAATGAGAAAATTCCTTATCAAGTTTTTTTACAAGTTCCTTCAGTGTAAGGTTGAGGGTTAATCTGCCATATTCTGCAATTGAAACCTGTCCGCTTTCTTCTGAAACAATAATTACCAATGAATCGTTATGTTCCGTCATACCAAGGGCAGCACGATGTCTCATTCCCAATTCAACCGGAATTTCAATATTTTGTGACATGGGCAACATGCAATGTGCTGCAAATATTTTGTCGCCAATTATAATAATAGCCCCATCATGGAAAGGGTTGCTTTTAAAAAATATGGTTTCAATAAGAGTGCTGGTAGTATTGGCATTAATTATTTCACCGGTTTCAGCATAAAAATGCAGGGCAGAAGTTCGGGCAATAACCAGTAAAGCGCCGGTCTTATTTTTTGATAAATTCATACATGCCCTGGCAATTGCTTTGGTTTTTACCAACGGCAACGGCTCTCGTCCAATTGTAATAAGGTTTTCAAGAGAAAATGGTTTCGACATATATCGTGTTCCTATCATTAAAAGAAAACGCCTGATTTCCTGTTGAAACACAATTATAAGTGCAATAATTCCGACACCTATAACCTGCCCGAGAATTGTACTTAAAAGTTGCATGTTCAATGCTTTCACAACTAACCAGAAAAGATAAATCGAAGAGATGGTGATAAAAATATTAATTGCCACTGTTCCTTTTATCAACATATAGAATTGATAAAGTAATAAGGTGACCAATAAAATATCTATTATATCAAGAAATTTTAATGTTATGAAAAGTGATTCCATTTATTCGGAAATTAAATCAAGGCAAAGTAAATCAATTTTAAAATAATTGTTTTTTATTATTTTTTTGAAATCAATAATTAGTAACATTCTTTAGAAGATTCAACAAGTTTATTAACAATTTTAATTACCTCATTAGCTTCTTTTACATCGTGAACCCTAAGAATATTAGCTCCATTTAAAAGAGCAATCGTGTGAAGGACAGTTGTGCTGTTTAAGGCATCCCCGGGAGTAATATTTAATAATTTATAGGACATCGACTTTCTCGAAACGCCTGCCATTATTGGTAATTCGAATATTTTAAACAAATGTAAATTATTAAGCAACTCAAAATTTTGATCTATGTTTTTTGCAAAACCAAAACCCGGATCAATAATAATATCGTTTATGCCAATTTCCTGAAGATGTATTAATTTAATAGAAATTTCATACATAACTTCTTTGGTAACATTAGTATAATAAGCAAGGCTTTGCATATCCTGGGGATTGCCTCTCATATGCATAAGAACATAGGGTATTTTGAGGCGGGCTATGGTGGAAAACATGGCTTCATCAAGAGTTCCTCCTGAAATATCATTTATTATGCCCACATTAAATTCACCAACAGCCCATTCTGCAATGGAAGCCCTGAAAGTATCGACAGAAAGATAACAATCAGGAAAATTTTTCCTTATAATCCTTAATGCCGGACGCAACCGTTCTTTTTCTTCATTTTCATCAACAAAATTTGCACCAGGTCTTGATGAACAGGCTCCGATGTCAATAAATTTTACACCTTCAGATAACATCTGTTCAGTCTTTATTAAGATTAACTGTTCATCTGAAAACCTGCTTCCAGAATAAAATGAATCCGGTGCGATATTAATTATACCCATTATACAAGGCTTGGAAATATCGACCAATTCACCGCGAATATTGATATATTGTTTTTTGTAAAAAAATGTATCTTTAACAGACATTTTCGCATTTTATCATGTAAAGGTAGAAATAGTTATGAAATGTATTTTAAATTACAATTTTAGCTAATATTTTAAAAGGTGAAATTTGCAGTCATTGAAGGATTAGATGGTTCAGGTAAATCAACGCAAATTGGTTTGTTGAAAGATAACCTGGCCGCAAAAAATATTCCATTTGAATTTCTTCATTTTCCAAGGACAGGTTCCCCATTTTATGGAGAATTAATTTCCAGGTTTTTAAGAGGGGAATTTGGAGCCAATGAAGCAGTAAATCCTTATCTCGTAGCACTTTTATATGCAGGTGACCGTAAAGATGCAGCTCCAGAAATTTTAAAATGGCTCGAAGAAAAAAAACTTGTTATTACTGACAGGTATGTTTTTTCCAACGTTGCCTATCAATGCGCCAAACTTGACAATGTAACAGAAAAGGACAAATTAAAAAAATGGATATTGAACTTTGAATACTCCTATAATAAAATTCCCATCCCGGATATTAATATTTTTTTAGACGTTCCGTTTAATTTTACTATTCAGCAATTGAAACAGGACAGGAGCGGAGCAGATAGAAAATATTTGCAGGGAAATTCCGATATCCACGAAACAGATATCAACTTTCAATATAAAGTCAGGGAAATGTATATTGATTTATCCAAGACGGAAAGTTCATTGAAAATGATTTCCTGTAGTGAAAATAATCAAATAATGGAACCATATAAAATCTTTGAGTTAATAATCGATTGTTTAAAAAAAGAAAATATTCTTGAATAATTCAGGTTAATTTTATTAAATATTTTAATTTTTTCAGGTTCATGGAAATGAAAAAAACTCTAAAAATATTGTTCAATACCAGTCGAATTTTGCTCGGATTGGTATTTGTTTTTTCCGGATTTGTCAAAGCCATTGACCCATTGGGCTCGGCATATAAATTTTCTGAATATTTTTCTTCGGTCGGTTTGCCCGAAATGCATGTGTTGTCTCTTGTTATGTCGTTTTTACTAAGCGGAGCAGAATTTCTAATAGGAGTCGCTCTTGTTACAGGTGTATTTTTCAACCTTACTATTTGGACGGCATTATTTTTTATGGTTTTCTTTACCATACTTACTTTTTTACTTGCTGTATTTAACCCGGTTTCCGATTGCGGATGCTTCGGCGATGCTATTAAACTAACGAACTGGGAAACTTTTTTTAAAAACATTATTTTTTCATCGTTAATCGCATTTCTTTTTTTAAGAAGGAAACAATATAAATTCAATAGTTCAACCTGGTTACAAATCGTGGTCACATTCTTAACCATAATTATTTGTTTTGGGTTTTCACTTTATTCTTATTTTCACTTGCCGATAATTGATTTTATGCCCTATAAAACAGGTACAAACATTATTGAAAATATGATAATTCCAAAAAATGCACCTCAGGATCAATTTGAAACGCATTTGATTTATAAGCATAAAAAAAGCGGGTTAACCAGAGAATTTTCAATGAATAACTATCCATGGCAGGATACGGTAAATTGGAAATGGATGGAAACGAAAACTGTATTAATAAAAAAAGGATATACTCCTCCGATTCATGACTTTTTAATTTCTTCGCCAATTGGAAATAATATTACTGATTCGATTCTTTCCGATACATCTAATTGCTTTCTTTTTATTTCAAAAAATATAAATAAAGTCAATCTAAAAGAATTTAATGAAGTTATGAGAATAGCATCGTACTGCTCAGCTACTGGGAAGTGTAAATTTTATGCAATCACTTCGTCAACAAAACAGGAAGTTGAAAATATAAAAAAACAATATAATTTATGGTTTGAATTTAATAGCGCTGATGAAACAACATTGAAAACCATGATCAGGGCAAATCCTGGCTTAATCTTGTTAAAAAATGGAACCATAATTGGTAAATGGCATTACAAGGATATGCATAAGGTTACTTTTGAATCTGATAATTTTCTCGCAAAAAATCTTAATAAGATAGATAGAACTAAAGAATTACAATTTTCATTAAATATTTTCCTTGGAATGGGTTTAATTATATCTATTTTGTGGGCTTTGTCATTTTATTTTAAAAAATAGAAAATTTTTTCTTTCAATTTTTCATACATCAGTGAATAATGATGAAATTTATCCTAAAAAAACTATTTTACGGTATAGGAATATTATTTGGGGTAATAACATTAATATTTATACTGTTTAATATCATTCCCGGAGATCCTGCCCGATTGGTTTTAGGGCAGCGGGCTGATAGCATTTCAGTCGCTGCAGTTAGAAAAGATTTGGGACTTGATAAACCTTTATGGAAGCAATATTTAAAATATATAAATGATTTATCCCCGGTTTCTGTTTTCGAAACTAATAATAAAAGTAGTTTTTTTTATTACGATAAAAATATTTATGGATCAGCAATTGAGCTATTTCCAATTGGTCATTCACATAAATTTTTTGTAAAAAAACCATACCTGAGACGATCATATCAAAATCAACAATTCATTGCAGAAATTATAATAAAAGCCTTGCCCGCTACCTTCATTCTTGCATTGGTTTCCATAATTTTTGCTTCTTTATTAGGTATTGGTTTAGGGATAATTTCAGCTTACTTTCGCGATACCTGGTATGACAGGGTTATATCAGTTTTTACATCACTGGGAATGTCTTTGCCATCTTTTTTTGCAGCCATTTTAATTGGCTGGCTTTTTGCTTTTATTTTAGGAAAATATACAGGTTTAAACCTTACAGGTAATCTTTATGAAGTCGATGATTTTGGAAACGGTTTTCACCTGATGTTAAAAAATTTGATATTGCCTGCTCTTACTCTTGGCATCAGGCCTCTTTCAGTGGTAACTCAGTTGACACGCAATTCATTGCTTGATGTACTCTCCCAGGATTATATCCGGACTGCGCGTGCCAAAGGACTTTCAAATGGACAAGTAATTTGGAATCACGCTTTAAAAAATGCGATGAACCCGGTAATTACTTCAATTAGCGGTTGGTTTGCATCTATGATGGCCGGGGTGGTGTTTGTTGAATACATTTTCGGCTGGAAGGGTTTGGGTTATGTTACCGTTAATGCTCTTCAAAATTACGATATGCCAGTTGTAATGGGAACAGTTCTGGTTATATCCGTAATTTTTATTATTATTAATATAATTGTCGATATTACTTATTCACTTCTCGATCCAAGAATTGTCCCTCAGTAAAAAGTTACTGTAAATAATAATTAGCTCTTGAATCTTGAAACATATTTATTATTTTTGAGGCCTTAAATTTTAAAAATATTATTCCATGAGAAAAAAAATAGTGGCAGGAAACTGGAAAATGAATAGTACTCTTCAGGAAGGCATTAAACTTGCACAGGAAGTCGAATCATTGGCGGCACAAGAGAATAATGGCGTTACAGTTGTCGTTTGCACGCCATTCGTTCATCTTTCAGAAGTAAAAAAAGTTATTAAAAAAGTTGAACTCGGTGCACAGAACTGCGCTTCAGAAATCAGTGGTGCGTTTACCGGCGAAATATCGGCACTGATGCTGGCCTCATTGGGAGTAAAATATGTAATTATAGGTCATTCCGAACGCCGCCAGTATTATCATGAAGAAGATTCAATTTTGAATAAAAAAGTAAAACTTGCCTTATCAAATAACTTAATTCCCATTTTTTGTGTTGGAGAAGTATTGGCAGAAAGAGAAAGTAATAGACATTTTGATGTGGTTAAAAATCAGTTGACAAAAGGTTTGTTCGATCTGTCAGAAACCGATTTCGGCAAAATAATCATTGCATACGAACCGGTGTGGGCTATTGGCACAGGGAAAACAGCAACTTCAGGTCAGGCACAGGAAATGCACAAATTTATCCGCGAAATTATTTCTTCAAAATATGGAAAAGCGATAGCCGAAAATGTTTCTATATTATACGGCGGAAGCTGCAAAGCTTCCAATGCCCCTGAATTGTTTGCCAATCCTGATGTCGACGGTGGATTAATCGGCGGCGCTTCATTAAAAGCCGAAGAATTTATCGGTATCGTTAAAGCATTTTAGTAATTAATCAGCTATCTCTATTTCTTTGTATACCTTATTAAAGGTTGAATAATTTAGAGAATTTTCATTTCTCCCTTTTTTAAAATGGGGTTAGGGGGATTTATAATTCCCTCTTGGAGAAGAGGGCAGGGGGATTGACAATTCCCAAAACCAAACCTGCCTACAATTTCTTTACAAAACCCTCTTGCCATAAACTCCATATAAAACATTGAAATGAAATATTTTGAATTCTTTGAAAATTAGAGTATATTTATTCAAGGAAACGAAGTTATTTGCGTAAATAAATAATGAACCATAATAGTTGCTAAGGTCATATTTGTAATTATTGAAGTTTTCAGCTCTCTTCAAAATGATTATCTTTGTTCTAAATGGATAGAAATCAATATATATTGAATCAAGTTAAACAAAGGATTCATGGCATTGATCCTAAGGCTAAAATATTTCTATTTGGATCGAGAGCACGTAACGATTATAGAGATGACTCTGACTGGGATTTTTTAATACTGACTGATAAACAAATTACACGGGACTTAAAAAATAAAATCAGTGATTTACTTTTTGAGACAGAGTTAGATACTGATCAGGTTCTTACAAGTATCGTCCAAAACGCAGCGATCTGGAAAAACTATTCAAATACTCCAATTTATGGCAATATTATTAAGGATAGTATTGAGTTATGAGCAACGACAAGCAAAAATTAATTGAATATCGTATCTCCAGGTCGAAGGAAACATTTGAAGAAGCATTACTTCTTGCCGGTAATAATCATTGGAACGCAGTAGCAAACAGACTATATTATTCATGCTTTTATATTGTAAATGCACTTCTTATTAAAAATGATTTAAGTTTTTCAAGCCATAATGGGGTAAAAACTGAATTTCACAGAACTTTTGTAAAAACAGGCATAGTTACTTTTGATTCAGGGAAAACATTTAGCAGGCTCTTTAATCTTCGACAAGAAGGTGACTTCATAGATTTTCAACGTTTTGACGGAAAGGATATAGAACCTTTTATTGAGGAAGCCAGGAGATTTTTGATTGAGATTGAAGCCATAATAAAATAGTACGCCATTAATTACAATATGTATTATATACCAGCGGTTTGATAAACCTTAGTGAGTGGATAAATCAAATTTTTTGCAGGGTTTGATGGGCACGAATTGAAATGGAGACATTATTAATAATGCGAATTAAGGGTTGAATTACAAATTCCCCCTTAAAAAAAGTGGCTGGGTGATTTGTAATTTAAGAACCAACCCTTTCCTATAGTTTCCTAGCAAACCACACTCCCTAAAATCCTTTCTTAACAATGGTAGTAAAGTTGTTAAAAAAAATATTGCTTTTTAAGGGTTACTTTTTTCACTTCTCATGTATTAATACAAAAAAGGCTTTTTATTTTTCAATAGGTTCTCGAAAATGGCCTTCTTAGAAACAAAGAAATATTATAAAAATAATACTTATAATAATTTAATTTTCATAAATTTAGTAGTTCAAAAAACTTTTCTTGTTATGAAATGAAAAAGATATTTTTTCTATTTGTATACATCTTTTTGCATTTTACTAGTAAAAGTCAGGTCATAATTAATGATTCGCTCAGGCAAGTAAACCTTGATGAGGTTATTATAAGTTCACCGAGGACAGATTTGCCTCTTAATGAAGTACCGGCCGCTATTTCAATTGTTACAAATGAACAGGTAAATACCATGGGCAAAAGTATCGCTACCGATGAAAAGTTTTAAGGCTGGTTCCCGGTGTTAAAGTCGATAATGGCACTGACGGTTCAAGGGTTCATTTGTATATTCGCGGACAGGGTATATTATCAGAACGGGGTATCAGGGGAATACAAGTGCTTATTGATGGTATCCCTGTTAATGACCCTGGTGGATATGCTCCCGATTTATATGATGTTGACTGGAAAACAGTGAAAAATGTCGAAATCATTAAAGGACTTGCTGCTTCAATGTATGGCGGAAGTGCCAACGGAGGTGTCATTAATATCATAACTAAAAATGGCGGCGAAAAGCCTGTCAATAGCACGTTTTATGGTTCTGCCGGTTCTTATGGCTTCTGGAAAACTTTAGCACAGGTCGACGGCACTGATGATAAAGTTAATTACCGGTTTTCATATTCACATAATCAGGGCAATGGTTATCGCCAGCATCAGGCTTTCATGGGAGATAATTTTAGTGAAAAACTTAATTGGGTACCATCAGAAAAGGTAAAAATTACACAATTAATAACTTACACCGATTATTTTAACCAGAATTCCGAAGGCATGAATTTGTACCGTATAAAAAATTTCGGTACAACAGCAGCAAATACTGATGCCATACCTTATAATGAATTTCAGGAAACTCAGAGAATTACCGGTGCCTCTATTGGCAAATTTGAAATCAGTAAAAAACAGGATTTACAGGTAAAAGGGTTTTTCAGATTGACCGAATATAAAGAACAATCTAACGGCGGTGTCGATTATAAACCTTATGTTAATCCTGGGTTCTCTGCACAATATGATCTAAAATCCGGTAAAGAAAATCTTTTAAATAATATGAGCCTGGGTACGGATATTGAATCTCAAACTACTACCGAACATGAATTTGGCGTTCCCGATGAAGATCATATTAACCATGATAGGCAGGACAGCCATTTTGGAGAAACTACCTTCGATAATAACCAGGTAGAAATAAACCAACTGATCAATCAAAGAAGCGCCGGCCTCTTTTTTATTGAAAAGCTCGATATTTCAAAAAGACTTTTTGCTACCCTTAATGTCCGTTATGATTATGTTTACAACCGGTTAGTGGATAATAAAACGTACCAGACACCGGATTCATCAGGTTCAGGCCAGAAAGTTTTCCAGAAACCTACCTTCCGGTTTGGAGTAACTTACGATTGGTCAAAATTTCTTAATGTGTATGTTAACTATGGCACCGGGTTCTTACCTCCTACAAACGATGAGTTATATAATAACCCAGTACATTGGGGCGGTTTCAATTCAGCAATTAAACCATCTACATCATACGGTGAAGAATTGGGCATCAGGGGTGCAGCAGGAAAAACCCTGTATTATAATATTACCGGGTTTACAATGAAAACCATGAATGAATTTTACCGTTACAGGGAAGCCTGGATGGGAAATACATCAGACGTGTACGGCAATATCGGTGCAACCAAAAAGCAAGGTCTGGAAGCTTACTTATCCTACACTCCCGTAGAAGATTTTATTTTTGATCTTGCTTATACTTATTCACATTTCCGGTATTCATCGCCGGATAGTGTCAAAAACCAATGGATTCCTGAATGTCCGCAACACATTCTTGTTGCGGAACTTTCTTATAAATTCTTAAGAAATTTTACTCTTTCACTTAATACCGAGTACCAATCCAAATGGTATATCAACTCCGATCCACGTATTTATAATACTTATACTCTTGGAGCGACTTCATATCAACCTGCCATTACCTATAATTCATGGGTACCGGGTTTCAATATTTATAATGCCGAAATCTCTGACGACTGGAAGATTGGCGTTTTTAGAGGGAATATTAGTCTGTTTATTAAAAATATTTTCGACAGGCATTATTACGGATTTACCGAACCTGATAATCCTCCCGATTATAATTGTTACCAACCCGCCCCGGGAAAGGAATTTTTTGTTAATATTAAAATATGTTTTTAAAATGATTTAATATTCAATTATATGAAAAACTTAATAATAGCAATCTTTGTACTTTTAATCTGCAATATTGCAAAATCGCAGGAATACACACCATTTGATTTTGAAAAAGGCATTTGGGTAAATACTGACTGGAGTTTAGTGGATCAACAAATTCAATATAGTTACCAATATTTTTGTAAAGGAGATACATTAATTGGTACAGTAAAGTACTTCAAACTTTATCAATATGAAATTTCTTTAACAAATCCCGGTATACCTGATACATTTCCTCTTTCATACAGGTTCGCAATACGTAATAACGACAAAAAACAGGTAATTATTGATAATAATATCGTATTATATGATTTCAATTTAAAAATCGGGGATACAATTTTGAATGGATTACAATATTATGATGAAAATCCTATTGTCAAGAAAATTGATTCAATTCTAATATGTGGTAAATACCATAAAAGATATAAAACACAATATACTTGGTATAACACTTATTTGGGATTTACTGATACATCAGCATTAATAGAAGGTATTGGAATGAACCAGTGTTTATTGGGAGTAGTAGGTATTAATGGCCATGATGAGGGAGGTAGTAAAGGTTGTTATACCGAAATTGGAAATAATTCTTGTGCAAAGTGCGATTTACTACTTAGTGTGAAAAATATTCCTGATCTATCTGATGAAATTAAGATATTTCCCAATCCCGGAAACTCGAAATTATTCATAAGCACCTCAAAAGTTATCAGAAAAATATTTATCTATAATATACTGGGTCAACCTGGCTATTTCAATGACCGGTTAAATTCGTCAACTGCCAATATTGATATCAGGTCATTTTCCTCAGGCACATATTTAATCAAGATGGAATTCTCAGATAAAAGCGATAAAATAAAATTATTTATAAAACATTAATAATATGAAAATCATTCATTATTCTATTTCACTACTGTTTTGATATTGTAAAAATAAGTTCTTTGAAATAATTTATAGATAAGGGGTGCAGAGTTTTTTTAGGTTCAAACGATTTGAAAAAATAGTTTTGTTAAAAAACAGAACTATTCATGAAT
>Ga0265316_10001446_pt1 | contig 25490 bp, 24 predicted proteins | sample 4522metaG_FD_202092 | JGI IMG/M metagenome (GOLD analysis project Ga0265316, IMG submission 202092) | Rhizosphere microbial communities from Carex aquatilis grown in University of Washington, Seatle, WA, United States - 4-5-22 metaG | ecosystem: Host-associated > Plants > Roots > Rhizosphere >... | reverse complement strand
TCACCGATGTCCGCGCCCGCCACGAAGGCCTTGTCGCCGGCGCCGGTGAGGATGGCCGCGCGAATGGCTGGGTCGTTCGCAATGCGCTCGAAGGCGTCCCGCAACTCCGCGACCACGGCGCCCGAGAGGGCGTTGAGCTTGTCCGGCCGGTTGACGGTGATCAGCGCGACACCGGCATCCACCTCAAACAGGACATTTTCATACCGCATCAGGATCAGTGTAACATTCGGGGATTTGGGCGGGCTCATGGCGGGCCGGGTTGCGGGGCCCGCCTTGCGTGCCAATGCGAGAACGGGAACCTGGGTATAGTCACCGATAGGTCTTGCCGGACCGCCGGGAGACTTGCTGAATGACCGCTTTCTTTTGGGTTTGGTCCGCGGTGAATAGAAGCCGATAGTCACCCATTCGCCGCCGGAACACGCCCTTCCACGCCCAACCCTGGAGGGCCTTTACGTTGCCCTGGAATGGATCCGAGGCCATCTCGGCAAGGACGCGGGCCACCCGTTTTTGGATGGACTTCGGGAGACGGCGGAGCTCTTGTTCGGCGTTGGCGCTGAACTCAAAGGTCCAATTCACGCTTAATCTCGGGCCAAGGCCGGGCTTTTCCTTCGCTTGTCTGTTTGAGACTTTGGCGCAATCGCTTCGCCTCGGCTGGGGTTAGCACATCGTCCGGGTCGACAACCCGGCGGGGCTTCACAAGAACGCCGTTGCCGTGTTTGGCGAACGCCACGAAATCTCCCTCCTGGAGTTTGAGCGTTTTGAAGATCTCCTGAGGAATCACCACCTGGCGCCGCTGTCCAATGCGGCCGATGGGCTCCCTGGCCGCTGCGGTTGTCTTTCCTGCCATACTCTCAGATTATCTGATTATCAGTCGCGCCGTTCGAGGGCCCTGCCCCCTCGGCTTCAGCCGGCGCTGGCTCCGACGGAAGCAAGAGTGTCTTCTTGGCGGTATGAGGCGGTATGAGGATTCCTCGCTACTCCTAGCCGCAGGCCGCCACCGAATCGGAGCCGGCGAAATAGCGGCCGCGTCAGGTGGCGAAGGCGGCCGTACCGTGCACGGAACCCAGCCCGTTCCGGCCGCCTGCTTGACCAGCGGCCGTTCCTGAGAAGATAAGGGCCGGCTACCGCACCGCCATCGTGACCCTGTTGGACTCCGTGCCGCCAATCGAAACCGTCACGGGCACTGGGCTGCCTAAAGTCGCTCCTGGAGGCACTTGCGCATTCACCTGATACACTCCGACCTTGCCCGGCGCAAGACCGTAGAAATTCACGTTCGCCGCCATAGGATCGACGAATAGGGCGGCGCCTGCCGGACCGCCGTCGCCAGAGTACGCCGAACCATTGCCGGCAATGGTGCTGACGATCCCCGCGGACAGCTTGCGCACACGCAGGTTGCCCGTATCCGTGATATAGACGTTTCCCGCTGCGTCAACGGCGATATCCGCGGGATAGTTGAGTTCAGCGCCGATGGCGGGCCCTCCGTCGCCCGAATAACCGGCGGCGCCGTTTCCCGCAATCGTGGCGATGATTCCCGCCGGAGAGACTACGCGGATGCGGCTATTGCCGGAATCGGCGATGTACAAGTTCCCATTCGCATCGGCCGCTACGCCTCCCGGAGCGCTCAGTTGCGCGGCAGCAGCCAGGCCGCCGTCGCCGGAAAAGCCGCGCGTCCCGTTGCCGGCGAAGGTTGCGACGATCCCCGCATGCGATACCTTCCTTACGCAGTTGTTGTAGAAGTCGACGAAGTAGAGGTTGCCGGCCGAGTCGAGGGTCATACTCAAGGGAAGATCCAGTTCCGCGCTTGTGGAAGGCCCGTTGTCGCCTGAGTAGCCTTGCGTTCCGTTACCGGCGAACGTTGTGATGACTCCCGAGGGGGACACCATTCGTACGCGGAATCCGGACGAGATGTACACGTTCCCGTCCGCGTCGACCGCGACGCCCGACGGGTAGGAGAGCTCTGCGGCGATCGCCGGACCGTTATCGCCCGAGTCGCCCTGAGTCCCGTTGCCGGCGAAGGTTGTGACGATTCCGGCCGGCGAGATCGCGCGGACGCGCGCATTACCGCTGTCTGCCACGTACAAATTCCCGCCGGCATCGATGGCAACGGCTAACGGATCCCAAAACTCCGCTTCCATGGCTGGAGCGCCGTCTCCCGAAAAACCTTGCTTCCCATTGCCAGCTACGCGCGTCAGCGTGCCCGCCGGGTCCACTTTGTAGACGCCGTTGTCGGTGGAGGTGAAATAGAGATTTCCGGCCTTGTCCAGCGCTGCGCCCGTGGGCGGGCCGATGGGTACGAGAGTCGCGGTGGCTGGATATGGGATAGCGCCGCCGCCGGCGAAAGCCGAGATATTGTACTGCTGGCCATCGATCGCGCGCACTCCGGCGAGGGCCAGGATCATGGTTGCAACGGCGACTCTCATCGAGCCTCCTATGGCGGTTCGGTCCAACCGCGCACTCGGGCGAGGGCAATTCGCCACATCCACGTGGCGCTCCGACACAACGTGCCCGGCGCGGGCATGCGCCTCGCAAAGGACTTTTCTTAGTTCCAAGCTATTGTTAGGCCCGCATACTAGCACACGCAATTCCAAACCCGGCGATCCAGCCGGCGCCCAAAGCGGCCGGCGCTGCTTCTCTACGCACCGGAAAGTCCGGAAGCGACCTTCGGGTACGGGCTTGGTTTCCATCATCCGGAAAGCAAACCCGACTTTCCTGCCTGCGGGCGGATTGACCGGTGGTTCCCCGCCTTAACCCCAGGCGATGCGTTCCTCTTGAAACCGAAACGGACGGATTTCGAATCCGCGTCGGCGTGGGCGCCGGTGCTGTTGCTTTACGTGCTGGATGCCTCCACTTGTGACAAGCCTGGTTCCGGCGTGAACCGCCGTGCCGTCCTCCACGAGCCATCTCACCAGGCGGACTAAGTATACCTTTTCCAAAATACAGCCACGTATTCTGTGGCGTTGAGTGGGACAGGCCGAACAATACGTCGCCGTAGTTCGGAACAGGAGTGCTAAGGAGTCGATGGCGTCGTCGCCGCAGACCACATCGCGATCGAATGCGGCACCCCCGGAACAGGAGCGGGGCGCTCGACGCCGCGGGGCACACGAAGGGAACCTTCGAGCCTTCGCGCGCTCCCCCACTGTGGGATAATCACATTTAGCGCCCCCAACATCGCATGGATCGCGAATTCATCCGTAATTTCTCCATCATTGCGCACATCGACCACGGCAAGTCCACGCTGGCGGACCGGTTGCTCGAGGTCACCGGCGCGCTCTCCCAGCGCGAAATGATGGAGCAGGTGCTCGATACCATGGACCTGGAGCGCGAGCGCGGCATCACCATCAAAGCCCACGCCGTGCGGCTCAACTATCGCGCCGACGACGGCAAGCTCTACCAGTTGAACCTCATCGACACGCCCGGCCACGTCGATTTCTCCTACGAGGTTTCGCGCAGCCTGCAGGCGTGCGAAGGCGCGCTGCTGGTGGTGGACGCCTCCCAGGGCGTGGAGGCGCAAACCCTCGCCAATACCTACCTCGCGCTGCACCACAACCTGGAGATCATTCCAGTCATCAACAAGATCGACCTGCCGGCGGCTGAGCCCGAGCGCATTCGCGAGCAGATCGAAACCATCATCGGCCTGGACGCGCGCGATGCCGTGTTGACCAGCGCCAAGCAGGGCACCGGCGTGCACGAAATCCTGGAGCACATCGTGCACCTGGTGCCCCACCCGAAAGGCTCGCCCACGGCGCCGCTGCGCGCGCTGATTTTCGATTCGTGGTTCGACGCGTACCGCGGCGTCATCATCCTGGTGCGCGTCCTCGATGGCAGCCTGCATCTCGGCCAGAAGATCCGCCTCTGGTCCAACGGCCAGGTCTACGAAGTGGAGGCGCTGGGCTATCAGGCGCCCAAGGCCACGCCGTGCGACGAACTTTCCGCCGGGGAGGTCGGCTTCCTCTGCGCCAACATCAAGACCGTCTCCGACGCCAAGATCGGCGACACCATCGTGGACCACGAGAACCCGGCCAGCGAGCCCCTGCCGGGGTTCGAAGAGATCAAGCCCATGGTGTTCGCCGGGCTCTACCCGGTGGAATCCCACGAGCACGGCCTGTTGCGCGACGCCCTGGAAAAACTGCGGCTCAACGACAGCGCTTTCAATTTCGAACCGGAGAATTCCGTGGCGCTGGGCTTCGGTTTTCGCTGCGGCTTCCTGGGCCTGCTGCACCTGGAGATTGTGCAGGAGCGCCTGGAGCGCGAGTTCGATATCGACCTCATCACCACCGCGCCGGGCGTGCGCTACCGCATCACCAACACCCTGGGCGAGGTGGTGGAGATCGACAACCCCACGCGCTTCCCCGACCCTTCGGAGATCAGGCAGATCGAAGAGCCCATCATCGACGCCATGGTGATCACGCAGGAAGAGTTCCTGGGCGGCATTCTCAAGCTGCTCGAGGAGAAGCGCGGCAACCAGAAGAAGTTCGAATACATCGGCGGCGGGCGGGTGATGCTGACCTACGAGATGCCGCTCAACGAGATCGTGCTGGATTTTTACGACCGCCTGAAATCCTGCTCGCGCGGCTACGCCTCGCTGGACTACCACTTTTCGGGTTACCGCGTCTCGCCCATGGTGCGGCTGGACGTGCTGGTGGCGGGCGAGCCGGTGGACGCGCTGTCGATGATCGTGCACCGCGATTTCGCCTACGATCGCGGCAAGGAGCTGATTTCCCGCCTGCGCCGTCTGATCCCGCGGCAGCAATTCGAAGTGGCGCTGCAAGCCGCCATCGGCAACAAGATCGTGGCGCGGGAGAGCATCTCGGCCCTGCGCAAGAACGTGCTGGCCAAGTGCTACGGCGGCGACATCAGCCGCAAGCGCAAACTGCTCGAAAAGCAAAAAGAGGGCAAGAAGCGCATGAAGCGCGTGGGCCGCGTGGAGATCCCGCAGGAAGCCTTCCTGGCGGTGCTGAAGGTGGGCCAATCGGACGCGGAAGAGTAAGGGGCTGCGACAGCAACAATGCCGGGCATAGGATGGGTCCGGACAACTCGCTTCGCCCTGCAAGGATTCCCCCGGCATCATCGGCTTTCGGTGCACAATAGAGAAGGATGACCCCGGAACAAGCCATCGCCGAGATTACCCATCGTTTGGTGGATTATTACCACCCGGAGCGCATCTATCTGTTCGGCTCCGCCGCTCGCGGTGACGCCGGTCCGGACAGCGACCTCGACTTCTGCGTGGTCCTGCCGGACGATGCCCCGCCGGGGCTCTACCGCCCAGGTGTGCACCGCGCTCTATGGGATGTGGGCACGGCTGCGGACGTGGTCCGCTGGTAGGCGAGCGACTTCGATACGCGAGCCGCTCATGTGAAGGCGTCCCTGCCCGCTACCATCGTGCGAGAGGGGAAGGTGCTCTATGACGCCCGAAGAGTCCCGGCGTGATGAGGCCGCTCGTTGGCTGGCGCAGGCTCGGAAGGACTTCAACGCGGCGCGCGTACTGGCGTCGGCGGAGCCCTCCAGGTCGGTCTTCCACAGCCAGCAAACGGCCGAGAAAGCAGCCAAGGCCTTTCTGACATTTTACGACGTCCCCTTCCGCAAGACGCACGACCTGAAGGAACCTGGCCGCCAGTATGCGGTATTAAATTCATCCCTTGCTCCGCTGTTCCAGGAGGCTTCCGATTTGACCGAATACGCCGTGGTGTTCCGCTACCTGGACGCTCCGCGCGAACCGGACGAATGCGAGGCGATGGCAGCCCTGGGGCTCGCTGGGCGTGTTTTCGAGGAAGTGAGTGCCCAACTGGCGCCGACCGGGCGATCGTGAGATCCACGAAATTGTGCTGGATTTTTGCGACCGGCTGAAATCCTGCTCGCGCGGCTACGCCTCGCTGGACTACCACTTTTCGGGTTCCCACGTTTCGCCCATGGTGCGCCTGGACGTGCTGGCGGCAGGCGCGCCGGTGGACGCGCTGTCCATGATCGCGCGCCGCGATTTCGTCTACCAGCGCGGCAAGGAGCTGATTTCCCACCTGCGCCGCCTGATCCCGCGGCAGTAGTAGGCCGCCGGCAACCACCCCCGAAGCGCTGACTACGTGGTGGTCGGCCCCGAGCTTAGTTCTGTACGGCGGTGTACAGCGTTTGCGTGCCGGGCACGTCGGTGCCGTCGATGTTGACGGTGAAGGTCAGGGGCACGGCGTCGCAGGTGGTTCCGCAGGAAATGTTCGGCACGACCACATTGAACTGGTAGAGGCCGATGTCCGGCGCGGCCAGGCCGGCGAAGTTGACCGTTGCCTGCACCTTGGCGATGCCGCTGCCGAAGTAGAATTTGGGCGCCGGCGACAGCAGCGGCGGGAGCGACTGCGGAATCTGGCCGGGAGGGTCGCCGGGGACCGGACCGAAACCGATTCCATAGAGGACGATCGTCTGCCCCGGCGCCGCCGGCTGCGAATTGACGCCGGCAAATTCGCCCTTCGGAAAGACGTACGTCGTGCCCGCCGTGCCCGCCAGTTGGGCTATCGCATATTGTTGTCCCTGGGGTGTGTGGAACTCGGTGGGCGCGAGCAGCCCCGGCTGTTCATAATTGACGGTGACCTTATAGGTATTGCTGGTCCCCGAGGGAGTGTTCACGGTGACGGGCTGCGGGCCAAGGCCGACGGTGCCCGGCACCTGCGCGTTCACCTGGGTCGGGCTGATGTAGTCAATGAACGCGCCCTGGCCGCCGATGGTTACGGTGGTGACACCGAGCGTAGTGGGGGCATTGTTGCCGCTGAAATCGGCGGTGGCCCATGAGCGCGTGACGGGGGCGAGGTTGGTCCCGTAGATCTCGATCCAGGAGCCTGGCGCCACGGTAGCGAATGCGCCGAAATCGCCGGCGCTCTGCACGCCCGGGTTGCCCGTGGTTCGGATGACAGGCGCCGGCGCCGGCGCGGGCGGTCCGGTGTTGGGGGTGAGCTTGCGGATTACGTTATTCCCGAGGTCGGCCACATACAGGTTGCCCGAACCATCCACCCATATCGAGGTGGGCTCCTTGAATTGAGCGCTCAGCGCCGGGCCGCCATCGCCCGTCCATCCGGGAAGAAGCGTGTAGCCGGCGATGGTATGGATGATGCCGTCGGGCGTCACCATGCGGATGCGGTTGTTGAACGTGTCGCAGATATACACGTTGCTGGAGGCATCCACTGCTACGCCGTCGGGATGGTCGAGCAAGGCGCCGGCGGCCGGACCTCCATCGCCGCTGAACCCGGGGTTGCCGGCCGGGTCGCCGGCCACCAGCGAAATTACGGGCGTGCCGCCCGCGACGGATATCTTGCGGATCTGGTTGCTCAGGCTGTCCGCGATATAGAGATCGCCGTTGCCGTTGGGATTAAAGGCGATTTGCCTCGGGTAGTTCAGATGCGCCGCGATAGCCGGCCCGCCATTGCCATAGAATCCGTAGGTGCCGGTGCCGGCATAGGTGCCGATGTTGCCGGTGGAGGCCGTTACCAGGCGGATCTTGGCGTCGATGCTGTCGGCAATATATATGTTGCCGCTGCCATCGATCGCAACGCCGGACGGCCCGTTGAGCTCGGCCGCGGTGGCCGCGAATCCGTCGCCCAGGTCGCCGGCTCCCAGGCTGAATTTTCCCGCCACGGGGCCAATATCGCCGGTCGATACCGTCACCTTGCGGACCACGTTGTTCCTGACTTCGGAGAAATAGTAGTTGCCTTGTTTGTCGAAGGCCAGGCTGTCGGGGGCGTTCAGGGCGGCGCTGGCGGCCAGACCCGCGTCTCCGGAATACCCGCCAGTGCCATAACCGGCCACTGTCGAAATATTGCCGTTGCTCACCTCGCGGATCACGTTGTTGGCCTGGTCGGCGATGTAGATATTGCCCTTGGAGTCAAGCACCACGCTGGTGGGGGCGTTCAGTTGAGCGGTAAGCGCGGTGCCGCCGTCGCCGGTGTAGCCCGGCCCAGCGACCGAGGGGCCGCTGCCAATTATGGTGTTGATGGTGTAGACCGGCGGTGTTTGCGCCAGGCTCAAAGCCGGCAGCAGCAAGGACGCGACGCCGAGCAGGACCGCGGCGCGGTTCCACCGGGGAAGGCGAACAGGATTCATCTTCATCGATTGGTGCATCTCTAGATTACTTAAGTTTCTCAGAATTCGAAGGCGGTTGGGTTGTTCCGGGCGGAGCACAGTGTGAAGGCGTGGCCCACGGGTCGCCAGGTGCGCGAGCCTGCCCGCGCCCGGGCTGCCCGGCGCCGCCGCATGCGGGCTGGTGTGGTGTCCACGAAATAGGTGGACAGACTCTTGAAGCTCTGTGGGGCGGACCCCCTGGTCCGCGGCCGGCCCCCTGGCCGGCCTGTTCGCGACCAAGCACGCTCATCCGTCATAATCGAGAAAGGCCGACGAGGGCGTCGGCCGCGGACCAGGGGGTCCGCCCCACAAAAGCGCAGGTATTTCCTGGACACAACACTACTAGCTTGTCCGCGCACGGACTGGGGGCGTCACCAGATGCGGCAAGCCTCGACGCGCACCATCGGCTGCCCGGCCTTGCAGGAGAAGGCCTGGCCGAATTGCGGCATGTCGGATACCACGCCGTTGACGCGGTATTCGTTGGGCGAGTGCTCGTTGGTCACGGCGTTGAGGCGCTTGTTCTCGGGGCGCTCGTCGCCGCACGCCCATTGGGCCATGCCGATGAAAAAGCGCTGCTCCGGCGTGAAACCGTCGGCCGGGGTGAGCGATTGCCCCTTGGTGGCGGCTTTCCACGCGAGGTAGGCCAGCGTGGTGCCACCCAGGTCGGCCACGTCCTCGCCCAGGGTCAGCTTGCCGTTGATCTTGATGTCGTCCACCACGGTGTACTGGGAATACTGCGTGGAAACGCAGGCGGCGCGCTGGACGAACTGCGCGGCATCCTGCTTGGTCCACCAGTCGCGCAGATTGCCCTTGGCGTCGAACTGGCGGCCCTGGTCGTCGAAGCCGTGGGTCAATTCGTGGCCGATGGTGGCGCCGGTGTTCCCGTAGTTGGGCGCGTCGTCCATCTTCGGATCGAACAACGGGGGCTGCAACACGCCGGCGGGGAAGTTGATGTCGTTCATCTGCGGATCGTAATAGGCGTTGACGGTGGGGGGAGTCATCTGCCACTCGGCGTGGTCCACGGGCTTGCCGATTTTGGCCAACTGGCGCCTGGATTCGAAGATCGCGGACCGGGTCACGTCGCCCAGAAAGTCGCCGTGCGCAATGTCGATGGACGAGTAGTCGCGCCACTTCTCGGGGTAGCCGATCTTGTTCACCATGCCGTGCAGTTTGACCAGCGCCTGCTTCTTGGTTGCGGCGCTCATCCAGTCGATCGCGCCGATCTCAGACTCCATGGCTTTCTCGATCTCCCCGGTCATCGCCACGGCGCTGGCCTTGGTGGCGGGGGTGAAGGTCTTGGCGACGAACACCTGGCCGAGGGCTTCTCCCAGGTCGCGGTCCACAAAGCTGACGCAGCGCTTCCAGCGGGGTCGCATTTCCGTGACGCCGCGCATATATTTGCTATAGAAATCGAAATTGGCCTGGACGAACGCAGCCGACAGGTAAGACGACTCGGCGTGCGCCAGGTGCCAGCGCAGATAGGCCTTCCAATCGTTGATGGTGCGGGTAGCGAGCAATCGTTGCACCTCTTTGTAGAACTCCGGCTCGGTGACGTTGATCCGCGCCGGCGCGAGCAGGCCGAGCGTGTCCCAATAAGCGGCCCAGTTGAAGGCCGGGGTGAGCGCCGCCAGTTGGGCGCGGGTGTACTTATGAAAGAGCTTGTAGGGGTCTCGCTTGTCCACGCGCGTGAGCGAGGCTTTGGCCAGCGCGGTCTCGATCTCCATCACGGTTTGCGCCCCGGCGCGGGCGGCGTCGGGCGAATCGCCGAGCAACTGCAGCATGGCGGCAACGTGCTCCAGGTAGCGGGCGCGGATTTCCTGGGACTTGGCGTCGGAATTCACGTAATAGTCGCGGTCGGGCAGGCCCAGGCCGCCGGCGGACGCGAAGGCGATCTCCCGGCTGGAATCGGCGAAATCCTGCGAGGAGCCGAAGTCGAACAGCGCGCTACTGTCGCCCGACTCCAGGTGCATGCGCGCCAGCAGTGCGGGCAGGTCCGCGGGACCGTGGAGCGCGGCGATTTCGTCCAGCCGAGGTTGGAGAGGCGCGGCGCCGGCCTTCTCGACGGCGGTCTCATCCATGCAGGCGGAGAAATAGTCGCCGATCTTCTGTTCGATGGCGGTCCTCTGCGGCGCGGGTTTGGCGGCTTCTTCCAGAATGCCCCAGAGGTATCGCTGATTGTCGTAGCTCAGCTTGGCGTAGACGTCCCAGCGCGCCTGGTCGGGAGGGATGGGGTTCAGCTTGTTCCAGTTGCCGCAGGCGAAGCGGTAGAAATCGACGCAGGGGTCGGCGGACCGGTCGAGGAACCGGGTGTCTAGGCTGGGCGTATAGGGCAGGGAAGCCAGCGGGCGATCCTGGGCCAGAAGGCAGGAGGAAACGAGGCAGAGGAAAAAAGTTCGGTGCACGGAGAGAAGGTTACCACAGGCGCCGGATGCCGGCGGCGCGCGCGGGGCTTAACCGTTTTGGGAAACGCTTCCGCTCGCTCACGCTCGCGGCTCGGTAACCCTCCGCATCGTTGTATACTGCCGGAAGGAGAATTTCCGATGTGCAGATCCTTTTTGGCAATCCTACTAATCCTGGCCGGGCTGGCGACCGCGCAGGAGCTTAAGCCGATCAACCTTCCCGCGCCGCGGATGGCCGGCGGCAAGCCGCTGATGGAGGCGCTCAAGGCGCGCCAGACCACGCGTGAGTTCGCGCCCGACAGGCTCCCTCCGCAGACGCTTTCGAACCTGCTGTGGGCTGCCTGGGGGATCAATCGCGAGGACGGCGGCCGCACCGCTCCTTCGGCCTCCAATCGCCAGGAGATCGATGTCTATGTGGTAATGGAGAATGGCTCCTTCGTTTACGACGCCAAGGCCAACGTCCTCAAGCCGGTGGCCAGCGGGGACTTGCGCAAACTCGCCGGGCAGCAGCCCTTCGTGGCCACGGCGCCGCTGAACCTGGTCTACGTGGGCGATTTCGCCCGGTGGCCGGGAGACGAGGAGAACAACAAGCTCACCACCACGGCCGTCAACACCGGCTTCATCGCCGAGAATGTCTACCTGTTCTGCGCCTCCGAGGGGCTGGCCACCGTGATTCGCGCCATGGTGCCGAAGCCGGAGTTGAGCAAGGCCTTGAACTTGCGGCCCGAGCAGCACATCACGCTGTCTCAGACGGTGGGCTACTTCAAGAAGTAAGCGCGCCAAGGCCGCTACGTCCGATCCCACTGGACTGGCTCGATGGGGCCGATCCCAAAGACGCAGATGGCCGCGCCGGTCAAGGAGACTCCCGCCGCCACCGCGAAGGACATAGAGAAGAGACCGGTATGTTGCACCAGCCAGCCGGTCAGTGCGGGTCCCACGAAGCCTGAGAAGTTGGCGAAACCGTTTTGTCCGGCGGTCCACTTTCCGGCGGCGTGCGGGCCGGCCAGGGTCTGCGTGACAGCCCACACGTTCGAGGCGTACATCCCGTAAGAAATGCAGGCCAGCAGGAGCAGCGCCATGGCGAGGCTCTCATTGCGCACCAACGCCACCGGCAGAATGATGGTGGCCAGCGCCAGGCCCAGGCCCGTGAATGTTTTGCGCACGCGCGTGGGCGTGCCGCCGCGCGAGATCCAGCGATCCGAAAGCCAGCCCGAGGAGACGCTCGACACACCCACGGCCAGGTAGGCCAGCGAGGCGAAGACTCCCATTTTGGTCTTGGAAAAATGGCGCTCGGTTTCGAGATAATGCGGCAGCCAGGTGACCAGGAAATACCAGAAATAGTTGGCGCAGAAAAGTCCCAGGGCCGTACAGATGGCCGAGCGATGGCGGAAAATCGTCAGCACGCTGGGCACCATGCTCTGGTCCACCGGGGCGGAGTAGGCCTTGCCGCGAGGCATCCAGGCGAGCCAGGGAACCAGCCACAGCAGGCTTCCGAAACCCAGGGCGACGAACAGAGAGCGCCATCCGAAGCGGGCAATGGCCAGCGCGCCCGCGATGGAGCCAAGCGCGGGGCCGCACTTGGTGCCGGCATCGATCCACGCGTTGGTAACGCCGCGATGCTCCTCGGGAAAATCGTTCACCAGAATGCGCGAATAAGAGGGATAGGCCACGGACTCGCCCAGCCCTAGCATCAGCCGCGTGGCGAACAGCACCACGAACGTTCGCGCCAACCCCGTGGTGCCCATGGCGCCCGACCAGAGAAAGAAGCCGCCCGCCAGAATCCACGAAACGTGAAAACGCTCCACCAGCCAGCCGGCGAAGCCCAGCAATTGAGAGAGGGCATAGGTATAGAAGAAAGCGCCCAGCAGGAAGCCCAGTTGCGTGCCGGTGAGGTGGAACTCATTCTGTATGTTGGTGGCGCCCACCGAGAGATTGGAACGGTCGATATAGTTGATGAAACCCGAGATCACCAGCAGCGCCAGGACCCGCCGTTCCCGCTTGGAGAGCATCAATCGATTCTACCGAAACGGCGACAGCCCCCGCTCCGCAGCGCGAATCGAATCGGCGAGCGCCCCGAAGCCGGGCAGGGCGCTTAAACAAACTCGGGAACCCGGTCCCCGGCGACCCCTCCCCTCAGGGACTGCTTCATGGCGGATCGCGCCACCAAATGCAAACGAAAAACCAGCCCGCAGCGAAGACGCGGCGAAAGCAGAGGCTTGGGGGGCAGGTTTTTCAGGGGATTGTGGCCTCGGGGTGCAATTCCCCGGGGCGACTCGGCGCGGTCAGGGAGCGGTTCCAGCCGGAAATCCCCGAAACGGCTAAGCACCCTCTGCGGCACCCCGGGCCCGGTCCCGAGGGCGAAGGCCCAGGGGACTTCCCCGCGCGTTTGGAAAGGCCCCCGGCTCTGACTGCACGCTGCCGTGGATCGGTCCGTGCTGACCGGCGCGGCAAACCATCCCGGGCCGGGGCTGATCGCGGCTCAAGGCAGCCGCTCCACCCCCGCCAAGGCCTGCTCCAAATCCTCGCTCAGATCGTCGGCGTGCTCCAGGCCGATCGAGAGCCGCAGCAGGTTCTGTGGGACCTTGGTGCCCGGACCCTCCACCGACGCGCGGTGCTCGATCAGGCTATGCGGGCCGCCCAAACTGGTGGCGCGGATGAACAGCCGGCAGCGCGCCGCCGCAGCCATGGCGGTTTCCCGCCCGCCGCGCACCTGGAACGAGAGCATCCCGCCGAAAGCCGCCATTTGGCGCGCCGCCACCTGGTGGCCCGGATGTTCCTCGAGGCCCGGATAGTGCACCGCCTCCACCGCCGGATGCTGCCGCAAAAAGCGCGCCACCCGCAGGGCGTTTTCGGCCTGCGCGCGCACGCGGTAGGGGAGGGTGCCGATGCCCCGCAGGGTGAGCCAGCAATCGAAAGGAGATGGCACCCCGCCGCCGTACGTCTGCGCCAGGCGCGCGCGCTCGAACAGGTAGTTGGGATAGAGGGTGATGAGCGCGCCGCCGATGACGTCGCTGTGGCCGCCGATGTATTTGGTGGTCGAGTGCGTCACCAGGTCGATGCCGAATTCGAGAGGCCGCTGCAGCACCGGCGTGGCGAAGGTGCCGTCGCAGATCGTCATCACGTGGGGGCCGGCCGCGCGCGCCAGGCTGGCGATGGCCGCGAGATCGGCGATCTTCATCAGGGGATTCGAGGGCGTTTCCACCCAGATCAGCCGCGTGTTGGGCCGCAGGGCTGCCGCCAGCGCGTCGAGGTTGGTAATGTCGACGTAGCTGACCTCGATCGGCCACCGTTCGAAGAGGCCGCCCACCACTCTGCGGAGGCCGTAATAGGCGTCGTCCGGCGCCAGAATGTGGTCGCCCGGCTGCAACCCCTGGACCACGGCCGTGGTCACCGCCAGGCCGGAAGAGAAGGCCAGGGCCTCTTTGCCGCCCTCCAGATCGGCCAGACACACCTCGAGAGCCTGGCGGTTGGGGTTGCCTTCCCTGGAATAGCTGTAGCCCAGCGGATACTCACCGTCGGGACTGCGCTCGAAGGTGGTGGAGAGGTGGATCGGCAGGGTGACCGCCCCGGTAGCGGGGTCGATATGGCGGCCGGCGTGGACCGCGCGGGTCTCTATCTTCACTCTTCCACTGTACCGTCTGCGGGTGAAGAGACCAACCGCTCGCTGCGCAGATGCGCGGAATGGCCCACCCCCCGGTTGGGTGCTGTTGAATTTCGCTTCTTATTTTCTTTCATTTAGCGGCGGCGGCGGCTGGCCCGGGAATTGCAGCAACCGGGGCCATATGGCATACGTAATTACCGACTCCTGTACCAAAGACGAACTGTGCGTGCAAGCCTGCCCGGTGGACTGCATCCATCCGAAGCAGGATGAGGCTGGTTTTGCCGAAGCTCCGCAGCTTTATGTAAGTCCGGACGACTGCATCGATTGCGGCGCCTGCGTGCCGGTTTGCCCCACCAATTCCATGTTCGCGCTGGACGAACTGCCACCCGAGTCGGCCCACTTCGCCGAGTTGAACGCCGCGCATTTCAACAACTAGACAGGATTCACCGGAGAGCCTTCGCGCCGGCTCGCGTCCGGCCGAAGGCGGCTTCCGCCGGCGCTGGCCGGAAAGCCGGCGGTGCGGCTGGAGACCGGCATTTCCGAACAACTCTCACTTCTACGTCGCGCACCGGCGCGGGAGTGGTTACTTGACCGGGCCGAAGTCGACGGTTGACTCGCTGGAAAATTTGCGGTAACCGTGGAATTCCGCGTGGTTCCGCGCCCACGCCTGCGGACTTTCGAGCACCGTATCGGCTGTCGCCGGCAACAGGTATTCGCGCCCGCCCACGGCGGCGTAATCGTAGTCCACGCTGCTCGACGATGCCTCGATCCCGATACTGTTGGGGATGTGGTCGGCATCGTAGGAGAGGTGCAACACCGCGCCCGTCTCCTGGTCAATCGTCACCACACCGTGAAATCCCACGATCCCTTCGCGCCAACCCTGGCGGACTCGAAACCCCAAAGTGTAGTGGGAATGCGATGGTTCCACCACATAGGAGTACACGGCGGCGCGGTGCTTGCGAACGTTCTTCCAACTCTCCCAATGGAATTGGGCCTCCGAGGAGGGATCGAAAATGTCGTGCAGCATGGCACCGAACTCGCCCCAGCCGATGGCGCCCGCCAGGGACTCGTACTGGGTTTCGGTGGGTTTGCCGTCGATCAGAGTCAGCTTGTGGTTCTCCATCCGGTCGAAGTACCTGAGTTCGACGGTGAGCGTGTCGGCCGGCGACCATCGGCCGGCGCGGCGCGTATCGGCAAAGCGTTCGATCACTTCCGTGCACATGAAATCCGGCAGAGACCGGCCGTAGTCGAGAGCGACGGCGCGGCTCTTCTCGATGGCCGCGAGGCTATCGAGATACGAAGGGCGCTGGGGTCCTGCGAGCGCAGCCCACGCGACCCACCAGATCCACACAGGTCTAAGGACACGCATTACTAGGCCAATACTACACCCTTTGGCATGGGGACGGAAGGCGGCGCCGGGGAGAACGGAGCGCGGCCCCACGGCGAATTCAGTATGCTGGAGGAGTGCGTTCCTGGGCGATGATACTGGCTGTGCTGGCCGCCATTCCGGCGTGCGCCGGCACGCGCTTTCGCGCGGCGCGGATGACGCGCACCGACGTGCCAATCGGAAAAGGGCAATGCGACATCCGGCTGCAGGTGGATGACGAGGTGGAAGTCGCGGTGCGGCGCGACATGGTCAACATTCGCACCCTATCGGGCAAGGATGCGCGCAACGATGGGTCGGAGTGCAATTTGCCGCTCCCCGGCAGCGATCTGCGCGGCTTCAATTTCCAGGTGGTGGAGAGCCGCAGCGAGATCCGGCTGGTGGAACCGCCGTCGGCGCGCAACGATTTCGCGGCCATCGTGAGCATCCGCGATCCCGCCGCCGGATTCGGCCGCTACCACTTCCGCCTGACCTGGGATGGCACGCCGGCCGGGGAGCGGCGCGGTCCCGCGGGCTTTGCCTGGAACAACGCGATCAGTCTTCGCGGCCGCGGCCAGGGGGAATCGCGTCTCAATGAGACCAGCCGGCATCTCACCGATGTCAGCGTGGACATCGACCTGGGCGCCAAGATCGTGGTCTCTTTCCTCACCGGCAAAGGGCGGGGCGCCGGTACGCCGCTCCCGGTAGTGTTCACCGGCACGGTGATCGGCCGCGACGAGACGCGGCTGAGAGCCGACATGGTCTCCGCAGACAACCGCCTGCACGGAATCATGGTGCTCACGGTGGACAACCAGAACGTCAACAGCATCGCCATGGACGCCACCGACGGCCGCGACCACCTGCACCTGACCTGGGACCGGAAGTAGGGGCTCGGTTGGTTCGGTTATGCGGCGGTTGGCGCCGCGGCGGCGCGCCGAAGGCGGAAATCCGTTAGGATAGAAGACGGAGGAATGGCCGAGCGGTCGATGGCGGCGGTCTTGAAAACCGTTAGTGGGGTGACTCACTCGGGGGTTCGAATCCCTCTTCCTCCGCCACGTTATCTGGTTTATTTGCAACGACTCAAGTAATGCCCACGTGGCGCGTGCGGGATGCGTGTCATCCCTGGGCCACGATGGCCCTCTAACAAGCCAGGCGCCTCGGTCGGCGCGAATTCCTCGTATTGTGGTATGGCATACTCGAAAGAGACCCCTATGACGTTGGAGGAGATCCGCTCTCGATATCGCGCCCAGATCGTGGCGGCGGCAGAAAGTCGCGGCGCCCACAATATTCGTATCTTTGGATCGGTTGCTCGCGGCGATCAGCGTTACGACTCCGACATCGACTTCCTGGTGGATTTCGAACCGGGCCGGTCGCTGCTCGATCTGACGGGGTTGTGGCTCGACCTTGAGACGGTATTGGGCTGCAAGGTCGACGTTGTCTCCAGCCGCGGGCTTAAGCCCCGCCTGGCTTCTGAAGTGATGCGTGACGCAGTTTCATTATGAGGACGGATCGCCTCCGTCTTCTCGATGCCGTCGAGCAGATCGAACTGATTTCCAGTTTTTCCCTGCAGGGCCGCGAAGCGTTCTTCAGCGACCTTCTGATTCAGAGCGCGGTGTTGCACCGCCTGGCGTTGTTGGGCGAAGCTTGCCGGGGCGTGTCTTCCGCGCTTCGCGAAGCTCACCCTGAGGTTCCGTGGCCTCAGATCATTGCGTTCCGCAACGTCGTGATCCATCAGTATTTCGGGATCGATCTGGAACTCGTGTGGGGAATCGTTACCGAGCACGTCGCGGCATTGGGAGAGAGACTCCGTTCAGTCGTCGATTCTTTGCCGGAATAAATTCCGGCCATTCTGCAGCCGCTAGCGAGGTCTTCGACCTCAAACCGACAAGCTAGGGAACCCCGCAGCTTCACTGGTGTTCTTGGCGTCCTTGCGGCTTTGCGCGAGACTCTTCTTCCAGTCCATTCACGATACGGAAAATGCCATCCTTGATCAGCGCCGCGTTGAAGTTGATCAACAAGCCAAGTCTTTTGTCGGCCAACCGCAGGTAGGTCAGAAGCTGCTTTCGGTGAACTGGCGCCAGGACCTCAACCGATTTGATCTCGACGATCACCCGGTCCTCAACCTTCAGGTCGGCCCGGAAGCCGGTGTCGATCCGAATCGTCCCATAGACCACCGGGAGGGCCTGCTGGCTGACCGTTCGGAGCCCACGCTGAGCCAGTTCATAGGCGAGCACGGCATGGTAGACCGATTCCAGTAGTCCTGGTCCGAGGGTGGTGTGGATCCGAAAGGCGGCGTCCACGATCTCTTTGGCGATGGCATTTTCAGTCACGGCGGCTTTCTATAGTCTCTCGCCAAGCCGCCAAGACGCCAAGAACGCAACGCCGGTCCCAGACCGGGTGCAGTTGGTATTCGACCGGGTGGTGACCAAGAAAACGCCCGATGCGAAGCGTATTATTCACGCCCTGGAAGCGTTTGCCGCCGACGGTCACGGCGACGTCAAGGCGCTGAAGGGTGCGTTGAAAGGCCGGTATCGCCTGCGCATCGGCAAGTGGCGCGTTTTCTTCAGCCTCGATCAGCCCGGCAACGTCGTGGTGACCGAGGTCGACAACCGCGGCCAGGCTTACTGGCTCCGCGAATCCCGCAGTCGAGCGCTGGTTCTCAATAGGAATCCGGACCAAGAATCCAGCAGATGGCTCACCCCCGGACGCGCGCATTCCCCAGTACGATAAACTTCAGATGACATGCCGTTTCCCCTCGCGCAACTCCTGGACTCCGGAGATTCCTCGCTCTACAACGTCCGCAGCAAAACCCCCGGCCCGCGCGGCTCGCTGCCGGTGACGCCGGAAATGCTGATCCAGCGGCCGTCGGGCGACGTGTTCGGCTGGGCCCAGAATGCGGGCATGGGGTGGGATCCGGCGGCGCTCGGCGGCAAGGAGTTTCTGATCCTTAGCACGCACGGCGGCATCCGCGCGGCCGATGGCACGCCCATCGCGCTCGGCTATCACACCGGCCATTGGGAAGTGGGGCTGCTCATGGAAGCGGCGGCCAAGGAACTGAAGGCGCTGGGTGCCATCCCCTTCGCGGCCTATTGCACCGACCCCTGCGACGGCCGCACGCAGGGCACCACCGGCATGTTCGATTCCCTGGCCTACCGCAACGATGCGGCCACGGTCTTCGGGCGCCTCATCCGCTCGCTGCCCACGCGCAGCGGGGTGATCGGCGTGGCCACCTGCGATAAGGGGCTGCCGGCCATGATGATGGCGCTGGCGGGGTCGCGGACGCTGGCTTGCGTGCTGGTGCCCGGAGGCGTCAGCCTGCTGGCGGAGGATGGCGAGGATGCCGGCAAGGTGCAGTCCGCCGGTGCGCGTTTTGCCCGCGGACAGATGACATTGCAGGATGCGGCCGATATGCTGTGCCGGGCCTGCGCCTCGCCCGGCGGCGGGTGCCAGTTCCTGGGCACCGCGGCTACGTCCCAGGTGGTGGGCGAAGCGCTCGGCATGTCGCTCGGACACTCGGCGCTCGCGCCTTCGGGGCACCCCATCTGGACCGACATGGCGCGCCGGTCGGCCCGCGCGGTGATGCAAATGGAAGCGCGCGGCCTCGCGATGCGCCACATCCTGACCGACGCTTCGGTGCGCAACGCCATGGTGGTGCACGCGGCTTTCGGCGGTTCCACCAACCTGATTCTGCACCTGCCCGCAATCGCGTATGCGGCGGGCCTGGCGCGGCCCGGGGTGGACGATTGGGCGCGCGTGAATCGCCATACGCCGCGCCTGGTGGACGCGCTGCCCAACGGGCCGAAGGGCCATCCCACGGTGCAGGTGTTCCTGGCCGGCGGCGTTCCGGAAGTGATGCTGCACCTGCGCCGCGCCGGCCTGCTGGAGACCGACGCCCTCACGGTGAGCGGCGAAAAGCTGGACGCGGTGCTCGACTGGTGGGAGCAATCGGAACGGCGTGCGGCCCTGCGGAGCGTCTTGCGCGAACACGATGGCATCGACCCCGACGACGTAATCATGGACCCCGGCGGCGCGCGCCGCCGCGGTCTCACCTCAACCGTCACGTTCCCCAAAGGCAACCTGGCGCCCGGCGGCGCGGTGATCAAGAGCACGGCCATCGACCCCAGCGTGGTGGATGCCGACGGCGTCTACCGCAAGGCCGGTCCGGCGCGCGTCTTCCACACGGAAAAGGCCGCCATCGCCGCCATCAAGAGCGGGGCGATTCAGCCGGGCGACGTGGTGGTGCTGATGTGCCGCGGCCCGCTGGGTTCGGGGATGGAGGAAATCTTCGCCATCACCTCGGCGCTGCGCTACCTGGATTTCGGAAAGCACGTGGCGGTGATTACCGACGCGCGGTTCAGCGGCGTTTCCACGGGAGCATGCATCGGACACATCACGCCCGAAGCGCTGGCCGGCGGCCCGATCGGCAAAGTGATGGAAGGCGACCGCATCGGGATCGTGATCGACCGCGTGCGCCTGGAAGGCTCCGTAGACCTGGTGGTAGACGGCAGCGTGGAAGAAGGCACTCGCGTGCTGGCTGCAAGAACCGCGCCCTGCGACTTGGCGCCCGATCCCGATCTGCCGGCGGAGACGCGCTTGTGGGCGGCGTTGCAGGAAGCGAGCGGCGGCACCTGGGGCGGGTGCATCTTCGACGTGGATGCGATTGTGAAACGACTGGGGTAAGCACCCCGTGTGATTTCGAGAGGGGAACAACCGATGCTTATTTACCGAACCCAAACCGGGTGGGAACTCGCGGCCGGCGAAGGCAGAATCGCGGTGCCTCGGCAGACGGCCGGGCGCCTCACCACTCGCGAAGACCTACAGGAATACCTGACGCAGCTTGCCGGCGAAGCTACCGCGGGGCCCGGCAATCCGAACCTGCTGCCGCCCATCGAAGAGCAGGAAGTCTGGGCGGCTGGCGTGACCTATTTCCGCAGCCGCACGGCGCGCATGGCCGAATCGGCGGCGACGGGCGGCATGAGTTTCTACGACCGCGTATACAGTGCCGAGCGCCCGGAGATCTTCTTCAAGAGCACGCCGCACCGCGTGGTAGGCCCCGGCGAAGCGGTGCGCATCCGCCGCGATTCGAGATGGAATGTGCCGGAACCGGAATTGACGCTGCTGGTATCGCCGGGCGGGCGAATCCTCGGCTACACCGTGGGCAACGACATGAGCTCGCGCGATATCGAAGGGGAGAACCCGCTGTATCTGCCGCAGGCCAAGGTGTACGACCGCTCCTGCGCGCTCGGCCCCGGCATTCTGATTTCCGCCGAGCCCCCGGCGCCCTCCACCGGCATCCACATCGATATCCGTCGCGATGGCGCCAGCGTCTTTGCGGACCGCACCACGCTGGCCGAAATGAAGCGGCGCCCCGCGGAGCTGGTGGAGTATCTTTTCCGCGAAAACAGTTTCCCCGACGGCTGTTTCCTGCTCACCGGCACCGGCATCATTCCGTCCGATTCGTTCACGCTGGCCTCCGGCGACGAGATTGCAATCACCATCGACGGGATCGGCACTCTCACCAACCCGGTGGCGTGAGGCGCCGGGGCGTGCCGGGCATGGCGCCGCGTGAGGGTGTACCTCCTTGCAGACTTAATTCGGAGGCCCAGGTGGCATGAGCCCTCGGAGCGGGTTGAAATTGATCGGCTGGTGTTGGTGCCAGCGAGCGGTCACTCGGGTGTTGGGCTCGCTATAATCTGACCTATTCGGCGCGGAGCGCGGTCACAGGGTCTATGCTTACCGCTCTGTACGCTGGTACGGATGTGGCGGCGGATCCAACTGCCGCGAGCAGAGCCGCGACGCCGATCATCGTCACTCCATCTAAGGGGTTCACTTGGCCAGAAAGGCTCGCTAACAAGCCGGCCACTGCTGCAGCGGCGGCGAGGACAGGGCCGTCAAGAGGCGCATAGTATACCTAGCTGTCTAGAGTATGCGCATCCTGATCCGGCACTTCTTCCAGCCGTTCCTCGACAAGGAATCTTTTTCGCCGCAAGGAGAGCCCGAGGCCAATCTCACGCAGGCCCTGGGATTCCTGGCGGCGCCGGGAGCATTCATCGTCCTGCTCTTTCAGCCGCTCGGCTTTCGTCCTGCCCCCGCTCGTGGAGATTCTTTCGCAACTGGCGGAAGAGCGAGATCTGGTGCAGGTAGCGCGGGATGTGGTCGGGGTGATGAGGACACGGGCTTAAGCCGCACCGGGCCGAGGGCTCCGCGCGAGGCGCTGGCCAGGCGTGCCGCGTGAGACGCCAGGCGGTATGATAGGCGCGAATCCGATGCCCACCTCCATGAAAATCGCCGACATCCGCGCGACCACCGTCACCGTGCCTCTGGAGGCGCCGTTGCGCCACGCCAACGGCTGCCACTGGGGCCGCTTCGTGCGAACCGTCGTGGAAGTGGAAACCGACAACGGCCTGGTTGGCCTGGGAGAGATGGGCGGCGGAGGCGAGTCCGCCGAAGCGGTTTTCCGCGCCATGAAACAGTACCTGGTGGGGCACGACCCGGCGCGCCTGGAAGAGATGCGCTTCCTCATTGCCAACCCCACCGCCTCGCTCTATAACAATCGAACCCAGGTGCTGGCGGCGCTGGAATTCGCCTGCCTCGACATCCTGGGGAAAGCCTGGGGCGTTCCGGTCTGCGACATCCTCGGCGGGCGCCTGCGGGACCGCGTCCCTTTCGCCTCCTATTGTTTCTTCCGCTACGCCGATCCGCGCACGGGCGTTGGCGAGGTTCGCACTATCGACCAGGTGGTGGAGAACGCCCGCGCGCTGAAACGGCGCTACGGCTTCACCACCCACAAGATGAAAGCCGGAGTCTTTCCGCCGGACTACGAACTGGAAGCTTATCGCGCGCTGGCCGCCGCTTTTCCGCAGGACTCGGTGCGGTTCGATTGCAACGGCGCCTGGTCCACGGAACAGGCCATTCGCTTCGGGCAGGCCATCGAGGGCTTGCGCAACGACTATCTGGAGGATCCCGTATTCGGCCTGAATGGCATGCGGCGCGTGCGGCAGATGGTGCGGGTTCCGTTGGCCACGAATACCGTGGTGGTGAATTTCGAACAACTCGCCGCCAACGTGCTCGATACCGCGGTGGACGTGATCCTTCTTGACACCACTTTCTGGGGCGGCATCAGACCTTGTGTGAAAGCCGCCGGGGTCTGCGAGACGTTTCAATTGGGCGTCGCGGTACACTCGTCGGGCGAATTAGGAATCCAACTGGCCACCATGCTGCATTTGGGCGCGGTGATTCCCAACCTGTCGTTCGCCGCCGACGCGCACTATCATCATCTGCGCGACGACATCATCGAAGGCGGCCCGATGCCGTATCGGGATGGCGCCATTCGCATCCCCGATAAGCCCGGGTTGGGAGTCACGCTCGACCGCGATAAGTTGCGCGAATTCAGTGAGCTTTACCAGCGCCTGGGCGGCTATCCGTACGACCGGGATCCCGGCCGTCCGGGCTGGACCCCGGTGATTCCGAATGATCGCTGGGCTGATCCGAAGGATGACAGGGCGGTGTCGATTCCATTTTGACGGCAGTCATGAGGGTGGACCGTGGGTTGTGCACTGGAGTGAACCATTGGGTATCGCCGGCGCGCTATGCTTACGATAAGGGGCCGCAATACGAATCTGCTCATATGATGCTGAAAAGACGGACATTCAATCCGAAGCGCCGGCTCTACCCGGCCGAAACACTTCCGGCCCGGCGAGAGGCCCTGTCCGTGCATATCGAAAAGGTCCGGTACAGTGGGAACCCCGAGCACAAACGCAACCCGGGCGATTACGGACTGGATCCTCCGGTCGCCCCAAGGCCAGGCAAGACGTTGTGCGATCAAGTAGAAATCTACAGCCGTTCCGAGGCTCTCACACTGCTCCGAGAGGGGTTGCGCCGAGGTACATTCAGCTTGCAGGAGCGCGATGGTTGGCCCCAGAACGTGTGGGCCGTCAGTGAAAGAGGAGAGGCTCTCGAAGCGCAGCACGAAGCCGGGGGCGTCTATCACGGGTACCCGATGCCGGAAGCCGATCCGTTTCGACAGAAGGTCCTTGATCGATGGAGGCCGGCATGACTTCCGCTATGGCTATCGAACTCGAATGGCTGCCCCCGTTTGCCGGGACGGAGGAAGTTGGACGGACTTCAGCAACCATGCAGATTCGTTTCGGGTCGGAGAACGCGACGCGTTTCGAGGACGCATGGTCGCAATCCGTTCAGCATGGCGCGCGAGTTTCCGCGTATCCGCTGGCCCTCTGGCTCGCGTCGTCGTGGTGGCGAATCCGCTGGGAGCCGCTACCCTCCCGGATCCGGTTGGTACAGAACGAGATTCCGGCAGACGCCGACTGGCGCATGAGTCACGAACTTCCGGCCGCAGGGTACGGTTTTATTTGGCCCCAAGTGTCCTTCGCGAGCGACGGGCAGGGGATACTGGTGAGCTGTCGAAGCACGCCGGCTTTGTCCGATGAACCCGTTCGCTATCTCTCCGAGTTCGAGGTGTTCGTACCAGCGCGAGACTTCGAAAGAGAGACGGACAAGTTCATGGACCTCGTGCTTCGCAGGTTGGACAGCTTGGGGGAAACGGAGTTGCACGTCCTTTGGCGAGAAGTGCTCGCCGAACGCGCGGACCCGAGTCAATCCGCCGCAAGGCGGATCGAGGCACGCCTTGGGTATGAGCCCGACGATGCGCCACTAACCCTGTTGGAGCGCCTGCTCGATCTCGCGGACCGGGCCGGTCCGGGGGCAGCCGATGAGGTCGCTCCGGTGTGTGCGGGCAGCAATCCGGCGGATACGCTCAGCGAAATAATAGACCTCGCCTCGCAGCCTGGGGTTCGCGGGAGAATCTCCGTAGCCACCGAAGCGAGCGTTGAAGACCCACGCGTACCGCCTTGGCATCGCGCGCGCAAACTTGCGACTTCTGTTCGTGAGTCGCTTGGTTTAGGGGCTGATCCGCTGAATGATGAGACCCTAGCCGAACTTATCCAGATCCGCCGCGATCATCTGAACCGGCCTGCGGAGCTGTTGCCCCATGCCCCGATGGGGCTGGCGGTTCGCACGAAAGGCAGCGAAGAATTGAAGCTGCTATTTCGCAAGAGAAACCGGCCGGCACGCCGGTTCGAGGCCGCCAGGTTCATCGCCGACCACCTCTGCAGTGAACCGCGAGACCGCTGGCTCCCCATTACCGATGCGGCCACCGTGCGGCAGAAGCTGCAGCGATCGTTTGCGGCCGAGTTTTTGTGTCCTATTGAATCCCTCCGCAAATATCTTGGTGACGAGTTCCTTCCGGAAGCGTTCGAAGACGCGGCGGAACACTTCGGGATCTCCGAAATGGCAGTCAAGAGTCATCTGGCCAACCACCACTTGATACCGCGCACCTTCGTGTTGTAGGCCGTCCCGCTTCAAAACTCCAGTCGCGCCTGAAATGCAATCATGCGCGGTGAGTTGTCCCCGCCCAGGCCAACGCCTAACAGTCCCGTCGGGGGCGAGGTCGGGTAAGTGAGCGCTCCGAATCCTGTCTCGGTGGAAGGTTTGCCCGAAATCCCCGCGTAACCCAAAACGGGAAGGCCGAAGCTCGGGTGATTGAAAATGTTGAAGAACTGGCCGTCGATGCGTAGCTTGACACGCTCCGCCAGTTGGAACCACTTAGTAAGATACAGGTCGCTCCAGAAAAAGTCAGGACCGCGCAGGGCGTTCCGGCCGAGATTGCCGAACTGGCAATTCTTCACACTATCGCCGCCGGTGCAGGCGCCGGTGCTCGGGTCGACGGAGGAAACAAAGGCGTCGGGGTTGAGCCACTGGATGGTCCCAGGCTGCGTTACGCCGGGGATGGGATTGTGTTGGTACACCGGCACGCCCGGAACCACGCTGGCGTACTGCGGGCCGCTGCCCTGCACGATGCCGTTTCCATTGGCGGAATAGGGCGCGCTGAAGACCGAAAATGGCAGGCCGCTATGCCAGAACATGGTGCCCGAGAGCTGCCATCCGTTGAGCGCCCGCGCCAGCATGCGGCTGTGGAACTTGACGGGTAACTGATAGACATACTCGGCTGTCAGGT
>Ga0265316_10001444_pt1 | contig 25507 bp, 25 predicted proteins | sample 4522metaG_FD_202092 | JGI IMG/M metagenome (GOLD analysis project Ga0265316, IMG submission 202092) | Rhizosphere microbial communities from Carex aquatilis grown in University of Washington, Seatle, WA, United States - 4-5-22 metaG | ecosystem: Host-associated > Plants > Roots > Rhizosphere >... | reverse complement strand
AACCAGATCCTACAGGAACATTCTCAAAGAAAGGAGAAACCACCCGGCACAGGTGTACCGATTTCAGGATCATCTTGCATTGGAAACGATTCCTAATTTCAGGATCATTCTTGGATTGGAAAATGCTAAAGCCCCAGCAGCCGGGTGCTTAAACAAACTCGGGAATCCGGTCCCCGGCGACTGATCCGCGAAATCCCGAAAACGTGTACGCACCCCCAGCAGCCTCCTGTCACCAAACCGGCCCATTCTGCGTCTATAGCTTCAGATGCCCGAATGGTTAACACCGGTCCTGTTCCTGCTAGGGTACTTCATCGTCATGAAGTGGGTGCTGCCCCGCTTCGGTGTGCCGACTTGAATGGCGAATACCTGCGACGTCGCGGCGCGACGTGCTATCGATTCAAAGCGGCCACACCCGGAAGTTGAATCCCCGCCAGAAACTCCAGCGACGCCCCACCGCCGGTAGAAACGTGGGTGATTTTGCTGGTGACGCCGGCGGCTTTGATGGCCTTCTCGGAGTCGCCGCCGCCCACTACCGAAATGGCGCCCGAAGCAGCCACCGCTTTGGCTAGCGCCACCGTGCCGGTATCGAAGGGCGGCTTCTCGAAGATGCCCATGGGGCCGTTCCAGATCACCGTTTTGGAAGCCGCGATCACCGCGGCATAAGCCGCTATCGTCGCCGGCCCGATATCCACCCCGATCATGCCGTCCGGAATGGTCTCCACCACCTGGTTCGGCGCGCCGGCGGCGATCTCCGCCACCACCACGTGGTCCACCGGCAGCATCAGCTTGTCCCCCAACTCTGCCAGCAGGCTCGCCGCCAGCTCCACCTTGTCCGCTTCCACCAGCGATTTGCCGGTCGGATGGCCTTGCGCTTTGAGGAACGTGTAGGCCATGGCGCCGCCGATCAGCAACCGGTCGACCACCTTGCCCAGGTTCCGGATGACTTCGATCTTGTCGGAAACCTTGGCGCCGCCCAGGATGGCCACGCAGGGCCGCGCCGGGTTGGTGGTCGCCATCCCCAGGTATTTCAGCTCGGCCTCCATCAGCAGGCCCGCGCCAGCCACCGGAACGTATTTGATCATCCCCTCGGTGGAGGCGTGCGCGCGGTGGGCCGAACCGAATGCGTCGTTCACGTAGACGTCGCAGAGGGCGGCCAGCTTTTGCGCGAAGCCGGGGTCGTTCTTCTCTTCCTCCGCGTGGTAGCGCAGGTTTTCGAGCAGCAGCACCTCGCCTGGCGCCGGCTTCATGGCTTCCACTTCCGGGCCGACGCAATCGGGCGCCATCTTCACCGGACGCCCCAGCAGCTCCTGGAGGCGTGCAGCCACCGGCTTGAGACTCATTTCCGGATTGGGTTTCCCTTTGGGACGCCCCAGGTGCGACGCCAGGATGACACCGGCTCCATGCTCCAGGGCGTATTGGATGGTGGGGAGCGACGCCTTGATGCGCTTGTCGCTCGAGATTTCCATGTCGCCCTTTTCGTTCTTCTGCAGCGGCACATTGAAATCCACCCGGATGAAGACTCGTTTTCCGTTCAGATCGAGATCGCGTATCGAGAGATAGGACATTACAGGCCTCAAATAAGGGATTAAGTCTGAGGGTAACACGCTGCCCACGGCTTGTCTCCGGTGATCAGCCGGGTGGGGCAGGCGGTGCCGCCTGCCGTCCGCGCAGCACGCTGCCCACGGCTTGTCTCCGGTGATCAGCCGGGTGGGGCAGGCGGTGCCGCCTGCCGTCCGCGCAGCACGCCGCCTACGGCTTGTCCCCAGTGATCAGCCGGGTGGGGCAGGCGGTGCCGCCTGCCGTCCGCGCAGCACGCCGCCTACGGCTTGTCTCCGGTGATCAGCCGGGTGGGGCAGGCGGTGCCGCCTGCCGTCCGCGTAACACGCTGCCTACGGCTTGTCTCCGGTGATCAGCCGGGCGCCGCGGTTGCGCGTGAGGTAGTTGTACACCCACTCCACGAACACCAGCAGGCGGTTCTCGAACTCCACGATGTACATCAGGTGCACGAACACCCACACGAACCAGGCCAGGAACCCGGAGATCCGCACTTTTCCAAAATCGGCCACCGCTTTGTTGCGCCCGATAGTCGCCAGGGTGCCTTTGTCGAAATAGTGGAAGGGACGCACGGTTTTGCCGAGCAGTGTTCGCACGATGGCCTGCGCCACGTAGCGGCCCTGCTGCATGGCCACCGGCGCCACTCCGGGCAGCGGCTTGCCGGTCTGGTGGCTGAAGTTGGCCAGGTCGCCGATAACCCGGATCTCGGGGTGGCCGCGCACGCTGAGGTCCGGCGACACCATCACGCGGCCCGCGCGGTCGAGCTCGGCGCCGGCGCGATCCGCCAGCACTTTTCCCATGGGCGAGGCGCGCACACCCGCCGCCCACAGCACCGTGCGGGCGGCGACCCTTTCGCTGCGGCCCGCAGCCATCACCGTCACGCCCTCTTCGTCGATAGCCGTCACGCGGGCGCCGTTGTGCGCGCGCACGCCCAGCGCCAGCAGTTGCTTCTCGGCCTTGGCGGAGAGATCCGGCGGCATGGCGGGCAGGAGGCGCGGCTCGCCTTCGATCAGCAGAATTTGCGCGTCGGCCGGGTCGATGTGGTGGAAATCGTGGCGCAGCGTGTCGTTGGCGATTTCGCTCAAGGCGCCGGCCAGCTCCACTCCCGTCGGTCCGCCGCCCACGATCGCGAAACTCAGCCACGCTCGGCGCTTCACGGCGTCGGGCTCACGCTCGGCGCGCTCGAAGGCCAGCAGCAGGCGCGAGCGGATGGCGGTGGCGTCCTCCACGGTCTTGAGACCGGGCGCCAGCGCGGCCCATTCATCGTGGCCGAAGTAGGCATGGGTCACGCCGGTGGCCACAATCAGGTCGTCGTAGGGCACTTCGCCTTCGTCCAGGATCACGCGCCGGTTGGCCACATCCAGGTCGCGCACTTCGCCCAGCACCACTTCGGTATTTGGATTCCGGCCCACCACCGCTCGCAGTGGCGATGCAATCTCGCCGGGCGAGAGAGCGCCGGTCGCCACCTGGTAGAGCAACGGCTGGAAGAGGTGGAAGTTGCGCCGGTCGATGAGCGTCAACGACACCGGGGCGCGGCCCAGCCGCTTGGCGGCATACAAGCCGCCGAATCCGCCGCCGACGATTACCACGCGAGGCCCTGTGTCCATCAGCTATTAGATGCCGGCGGGTGGATGGCGGATTTCAGTTCCATGCCCGGCGCAAAGCGCGGCACACGTTTGGCGGCGACTTCGATATCGCTTCCGCTCCGCGGGTTCCGCACGCGGCGCGCCTTTCGGTGGGACACGCCGAATGTTCCGAAGCCCGAAATGGTCACGCGGTCTCCCCTGACCAGGCTGGCCTGAATCCCCTGCACCAACGCATCCAGCGCACGCGAAGCCTGCGACCGTGTCAGACGCGCGTCCGTGGCGATCTTACCCACAAGGTCTCGTTTGTTCACTCGGTTCTCTCAATGCCAGCGAGTTGTATCAAAGCGGGAGGCCGGTGTCAACCATAATCGGTGCGCCATAATCGGTGCGCCTGGGTGCGCCTGTCAACCGCTGTGCCCGAACGGCGGATTGGCAGGCTGTGCCCCCCGGCGTACCGCCTGCCCCAGCCCGATGGCGGAATCGATTCCAGCCTGACCAGCAGGCGCTCTGCTCGATAAGCGGGTTCCCCCTGCGCGATGACTAGGGTCCCTGAGCGGCGACCAGGCCCGGACCTCGGCGATCTTCGTCTTGCGAACGGCTGCGGCAACGCGTTGCGGCCAAGCCGCACCGGCAGCTCCGCTGACGGCCCGGCGTTATGGAGCCGGCTCCTCCGCAACGCCGTCCTGCGCGGCGGAATATCATGAAAGTGCAGGCGAAGGAGCAGTGCGATGACGGAAGCTGAAAAGGAGAAAGTGGAGGCGGCTGCCGCTGCTGGTGTCGGCGCCGGTGTCGGCGGCGCTGGCGGGGCGACTGTCGGGGTTCTGGAACTGGCGGCGCAAGGCGCTGCCACGGGGCTCTCCGCCGGACTTGTGATTGGAGCGGGAGCCGTCGCGGGCGGATTGGCATTTTTCCTGGGCTATAAAGCCTATCGGCATTTGAAGAAGCACAAAGCCTGAGATCCCCCGCGGCTGGTTGTGCCTTTCCGGCCCCGGACCCACGTCCTCGCCCGGGCGATCCATCGCCATCGTCGTTCGAAGTCGCTGCCATCCATTCAGGCAATCTGTCACCCTGGAGCCAATGCCCACCGACACCGAGCGAGTCTGCTTCGACAACCTCTCGGCTCAGCCGCCTGGAATACGAACAGCGGCACGTTTATCTCTACTCCCGGCCCCGCTGCCTCAGTGTGGTCCTTGGAAGCGCCCGTAAGGCAAAAAACGGAGACAACCTGCGCCGCCCGCCCGCTGCTGCCGAAAGTGCGGACATCGCCACCGTCCGCGCCAGCGGTGGCGGCGGCGCGCCATGCCCCCGGCCGGCTCGGCCGGCGAAGAATTGCCACACGCTGCCTTACGTCCTACAATGGCCCAATGCGACTCCTCACATGGCACACCCAACGGGTGCTCACGCTCAGCCTTCCGCTGGTTCTTGCAGCGGCTCAACTGGCCGCTCAAAACTCAACCTCACCACCCCCAAAAGCGCAGTGGTTTGCCGGACCGGGGGCGCCGGTGCCGGGAGTACGGGGCTTCACGGTTCTCTTCGAGAATGACCAACTGGTTGTCGATCCGCCGCAGCCGTGGCCGGGCGCCGGCGACCCCGCAACCGACCTTCCCCAACTCTGCGGAACCTTGCCTCCCCAAGACAGGGCCAGGTGCGGTGAGACCGGCCACAATTGGCACAACCACAAGCTGAATCGCGTGCTGATCTACTTCCGTACCGGCGGAGAAAGGCTCACTTACCTGGACGGCACCATAGAGGATCTGATGTGGGACCCGGGTACGGTCAAATGGAGCGAGGCTATCGGATTTCACTACTCGGGACCTTTGCCCACTCCCAGGGTCGATCCCCGGCCCCCCGGCCCCTCGGGCGTGATTATCGCCATCAAGAAGGCGGGATATCCTGGCAAGGTGGTGGGCACCGCTCTCGACCCGTTGCGGGTTGCTCCCAAGAACTTCACGCTGGAATTCGAGAACAGCCAGGTTCGGGTGCTCCGCTTGAAACTGGGTCCGCGGGAGAGCGTGCCGGCGCACGAGTATACCCTCAGCCACATGGTGGTTTGCATGACGGATCTGGACGCGCGCATGACCTCGCCCGGCGGAGAGGCCGAACGCGCGCAGCACAAACAGGGGGATTTCAGTTGGAGCGGACCCTCCCAGCAGAAGATAGAGAACCTGTCCGACAAGCCGCTGGAAACGGTGGTCCTGGAACTGAAGACTATTTACTGATTTCGGACTCGCCCGCACCGCGGCGCGTGTGATATTGTTGATGGCCTGAATGCTTATCCGGCCGATGAAGTCCTGCACCTGTGCGATCCTGCTGCTGGCATGCCTGCCCGCGCTCGCGGACGATGCGCTGTCTGTCGTCAAGGACGCCAACACGCCGCCGCTGATGAACGCGCTGAACCTGATCGCGGAGGGCGCCGGCTTTTATAAAGACGCGCACCTGAAGGTCTCGACCGTCGCGAGCAACGGCTCGCTGGGCGCCGTGCGGGTCTGCTCGACCGGCGAGGGCGACATCTGCCCCGTCGGCATCGAACCCCTGGTCACGAGATCCGGCGAGGGCATCCACCTGAAGATGTTTCTCACCCGCGCGTCGAAATTCGGCTACGTGATCGGCGTGCCCGAAGCGAGCCCGATCCGAACGCTGGCCGACTTCAAGGGCAAGAAAATCGGCGTGCATTCCACCAGCGGCGCCTCGGGCGTCGTGGCGACACAGTCGGCCCTGTCGGCGGTGGGCCTGAAGCCGGCGGACTATGAGCTGGTGACGATCGGCTTCCAGGACGAAGCGCTCGGCGCGCTCGCCTCTGGCAAGGTCGCGGCGGCGGCACTGCCTTTGTATGAGCTCATTCCGTTCATGGTTGCCGGCACAAAGTTGCGCATCCTTCGGCATCCCACTCTGGCCGACGCTGCCAACGCCGGATACGCGGCGGCGCCATCGGTGATTGCCGCCAAGGGAGACGCGCTCAAACGTTTCTCCCGCGCTATCGTCAAGGCGTCGCTCCTGGTTCGTTACAATCCGGCCGTAGCCGCGCGAGCCCTGCTCACTGCCGACGGCAAGCCGTTCGGCGACGCGGATCTGCGCCGCAAGACGGCGGAATTGACCTTTTGGGAGGACGACCTTCCGGCGGCGAATCCCGACAGCCAGCGGATCGGCGCGGTCTCGATCGCCGGCATGCAAGCCTACATCCAGCTCCTGACCGATGCGGGCGTAACCAAATCCGCCATTCCGGTGTCGCAAGTCGTCACCGATGAATTCATCGCCTACGCCAACGATTTCGATCATAAGTCGATTCAGCAATTCGCAAAAAAGCTGTTAGCCGCCGATGAACGCAGATGAACGCAGATAAGAAGAAACTTAGTTTTTGTTTTATCCGTGTTCATCTGCGTTCATCTGCGGCTCAAAATCCTTCTCCCGACTTACCCGTGAGTCTGCGCCAACGGAACCCCCCGGGCATCGCCGCGAAGCTCCGCCGCCCGTCGTGTCAATTGCGTGGCTTCGTCCGCCTGCATGTATAATTAACCTATGCCTCCTCGCTACGAGTTCGGCAGCCCCGAGTTTGACGCAGCCGCTTACGCCGCGGGCCACAGGGCCTTCGAAGAGACTCTTGCAGCCGGGCTTCCGGTTTTCTACAGAGATGACGACGGCCTCAACGCGATGCTGCTCCCCGACGGCCGCAAATTCGAGATCCGCTGGATACCGGGCGCGCCGGCCGGCAAGAACTTCGAGATTGTTCGCGAAGTAACGGCTCACGCCGCCTAAGGCCGCGTGCCCACTCTCACGATCATCGCGGGGCCGAACGGCTCCGGCAAATCCACCATCACGCGATCTGCCAACTTTGAAGGCCGCGACCGCCTGCTCGATCCCGACGCCATCGCCCGCCGCATGAACCCCTCCAATCCTTCGGCGGCAGCCATCCCCGCCGGACGGGAAGTTCTGAAACGCACGGCGGAGTATCTCGCCCAGGGAGTTAGTTTTGCCATCGAGACGACGCTCTCCGGCCACGGCAATCTGGACCTGCTCCGCGAAGCCAAGTCCCGTGGATACGAGATTCACCTCATGTTCATCGCTCTGGACAGCCCGGAGCGAAGCATCACCCGCGTACGAGACCGGGCGGCGCGGGGAGGCCATTTCGTACCGGAGGCCGACGTGAGGCGCCGGTACGCCAGAAGCATCGCCAATGCCGCTGAAGCCCTCCGCTCGGCGGATATTGCCAAGTTCTACGACAATTCCGGACACGGCCATCGACTCATCCTGATCGCCAAGGCAGGCGTCGTAGTGTGGCAAGCGGAGCAGCTTCCGGACTGGGTCAGGCTGTGACGGGCGCGATTGCGCTGGACGAATACCATGATTGGCGGAACCCTTCGGGCCGCGGCCGCATGCAGTTTGTAACCATGTGGGTTACACTGGTTCTTGGCCATTACTGGATTCCGGCACAAGGGGCTGGAACGCTTCTTCGCCACCGGCGCCAAGTCAGGAATTCAAGCTAAGCACGCCGATCGGCTCCGGCTGATCCTCGGCCGTTTGAACGTGGCGACGGGCGCCCGGGACATGGACTTGCCTGGTCTGGATCTCCACGAACTCCGCGGCCAAAGAAAGGGTACATGGGCCGCGAAGGTGAGCGTCAACTGGCGTGTCACATTCACATGTGCCGGGAGGCATGTGAACCGCGTTGACTACGAGGACTATCACTGAGGTTGATTATGAAGATGCACAATCCGCCACACCCGGGAGAGGTACTCAAGACGCTGTGCCTGGAACCCCTGAATCTGACCGTCACGGAAGCCGCGCGATCTCTCGGAATCAGTCGCAAGACCCTGTCCGGCATCCTGAACGGCCGTGCCGGCATCAGCCCGGAGATGGCCGTGCGTCTCTCTATCGCGTTCAACACTAGCGCGGAGAGTTGGCTCAGTCAGCAACTCCAGTACGATCTGTGGCACGCGGAGCGCAGCCGAAAACGGCTGCGCGTGACAAGGCTGACCGCCGCCTGATCGGCGTTCTCGAAATGGCCCATCCCCGGCGCACTGGCGGCCAGCCCCGATCCATCCCGCCCGCACCCCGATTCGCGTTGCCTGCGATTTCCGCCCAATATCTCCTTTCCTCCCAGCGCTGCCGCCCGGCAACTCCCTCACTCCCTCGCCGTCCCGTGCTAATGCTGGAAGCGGAAAGGCCACCCGGACTCCTCATGCCGTTCTCCCGCAAACCCTCCTTCGCCAAGCCTCCGGCGGCCGCCCGGGCCGCAGCCGTCGCCTCGTTCGACAAATTTACCGAACGAACCCATTCTCACCTCCAACCCCAACAAACCACTCCCCTTACCCCTCCCGAAACGAACCCATCCGCCCCCCGAGATCCTCCTCCCCGCGCCGCCTCTCGACCGGCCGCCCTCCGCCCCCTGCAACCACCCCCGCAACTTTGCTATTCTCTTATTTCATGGCAACCGCTCCCATCGCCCGGCATCATCATGGCCATCCTGGCTCCACGCGACGGGACGTCTTCTGATTTGCCATCAAATCGAAACGAAAGGACGCCCGCCGGCACGAACGGCGGGCTTTTTGTTGCATAACCAATGGATCTCGATTTTCAAAAGTCGGACGGCCTCGTCACCGCGGTCATCCAGGATCACTCCAGCGGGCGCGTCCTCATGGTCGGCTACATGAATGAGGAGGCGTTCCGCCGCACCGTCGAAACGGGGTTCGCCACCTTCTACAGCCGGTCGCGGCGCAAACTGTGGCTCAAGGGCGAAAGCTCCGGTCACCGCCTGCTGGTGAAGGAAATCTCCACCGATTGCGACCGCGACGCGCTTCTGGTGAAGGTGCAAGCCCTCGGCCCCGGCGTGTGCCACGAGGGCTATCAGAGCTGCTTCTTCCGCCGCCTGGAAAACGGCCAGTGGCAGGTCTCCGAAGAGCGCACCTACGATCCCCAGGCGGTCTATGGGGTGAAGTCATGAAACTCAAACTGGGCATCCCCAAAGGCAGCCTGGAGAACGCCACCATCGACCTGTTCCGCCGCGCCGGCTTCGCCATCACCACCAGCAGCCGGTCGTACTTCCCCGGCATCGACGATCCCGAGATCGAATGCATGCTGATCCGCGCGCAGGAAATGGCCCGCTACGTCGAGGATGGCATCCTCGATGCCGGCCTCACCGGCCGCGATTGGGTCGAGGAGAACGAGGCCGATGTCGTCGCGGTCGCCGATCTGATCTACGCCAAGCAAAGCTTCGGCAAGGTGCGCTGGGTGCTGGCCGTGCCGGAAGCTTCCGCGTTCCGGCGGGTCGAGGATCTGGAGGGCAAGATCATCGCCACCGAGCTGGTGGCCACCACCAAGCGGTATCTGGCGCGCCACGGCGTCACGGCCAAAGTCGAGTTCAGTTGGGGCGCTACCGAGGTGAAGCCGCCGGTCCTGGCCGACGCCATCGTGGAAGTGACCGAGACCGGCTCGTCGCTGCGCGCTAACAAGCTCACCATCATCGACACGGTGCTGGAGTCGAACACCCAGTTGATCGCCAACCAGCGGTCGTGGGAGGATCCCGCCAAGCGGCGCAAGCTGGAGGATATCCGCATGCTGCTCCAGGGCGCCATCAACGCGCTGGGCAAGGTGGGGCTGATGTTGAATGTCCACAAGGATTCCCTGGACGCGGTGCTGGCCGTCCTGCCGGCGCTCAAGCGGCCCACCATTTCGAACCTCAGCGACGACCAGTGGCTGGCCGTTAATACCATTCTGGATGAGGCCACGGTGCGCGACATCATTCCGCGCCTGAAGCAGGCCGGCGCCGAGGGCATTGTGGAATACCCTCTCAATAAGATCGTGCTGTGATGCGCATACTGAAGAGCACCGAAATCGGCAAGCTGCTGGCGCGCAAAGCCGCGCGGCTCACGGAAGCGGAAGCCGTGGTGCGGCCCATTCTAGAAGCCGTGCACCGGCGCGGAGACCGCGCGCTCCTGGAATACGCGCGCCGCTTCGACGGTCTCACGCGCAAAACCGTGCGCGTTCCCCAGCCGGAACTGGCGGCCGCGCGCGCCCGCTTGACGCCGGAGTTCGCCCGTGCCGTGGCCACCGCGTCGGCCAACATCCGCACCTATGCCGCCCGCCAGATGCCCGCGGAATGGAGCCGCCAGATCCAGCCCGGCCTGCGGCTGGGGCAGATCGTGCGGCCGCTCGATACCGTGGCCGCCTACATTCCTTCGGGCCGCTATCCCCTGCCCTCCACCATTCTGATGACCGTGGTCCCCGCGCAGGTGGCAGGCGTGCGCACCGTTTGCGTGGCCTCGCCGCGCGCGGTCACCGAAGTTTTTGGCACGGCGGATTTGCTGGGCGTCGAGCAGGTTTTCGAAATGGGCGGCGCGCAAGCCATCGCGGCCTTCGCCTACGGCACGCGCACCGTGCCGCGGGCCGACCGCATCGTGGGGCCCGGCAACATCTACGTGGCGGCAGCCAAGAAGCTGCTGGCGGGCGAAGTGGGTATCGATTTTGTGGCCGGTCCCACCGAGATCCTCATCATCGCGGCCGAAGGCAATCCGCGCCACCTGGCGGCGGACCTGCTCGCGCAGGCGGAGCACGATGTGGACGCATCGGCCGTCCTGCTCACCACCTCCAAGCGGCTGGCCACTGCGGTGGTGAAGGAAGTCGACCGGCAGTTGGCCACGCTGCCCACGGCGGAGGTAGCACGCCAATCGATCGCCCGCAATTCGGCGGTGGTGCTGGTAGCTTCGCTCGACGAGGCCATCGAGATCGCCAACCGCTTCGCGCCCGAGCACCTCAGCATTCCCGACGCCGCTCTGCTCCCCGGAATCCGCCACGCCGGCAGCGTGTTCGTCGGCCCGTTCAGTCCGGAAGCCGCGGGCGACTACGCCTCCGGACCGAACCACGTTTTGCCCACAAGCGGCGCGGCGCGCATCCGCGGCGGCCTGGCCGTGACGGATTATCTGAAGGTGATATCGGTACAGGAACTGAGTGCCGCCGCCCTGGCGCGTCTGGCCCCGGCCATCATCACGCTGGCCCGCGCCGAAGGCCTGGAGGCTCACGCGCGCTCGGTGGAAGTGAGGGCCGAATGAGCCTGTGCCCTGTTCCCTGCCCTGAGCCCACCCCGGTGGGGCAGGCGGTGCCGCCTGCCCTCCCTCTCTGGACCCGCCCGCTACCCAGGGCAGGCGAGCACCGCCTGCCCCACAAGCGGCGGGAAGCGAGGCCCCAATGAGACTCCCTAAAGGCGCAGTCAAGCCCCGTCCCGCGGTGCTGGCCATGGCGCCGTACTCGCCGCCCACGGCCGGCCGCGCCGGCAAGCTGCGGCTCGATTTCAACGAGAATACCGTGGGCTGCTCGCCGCGCGTCATCGCTGCCATCCGCGAATGCGTCACCGCCGATGGCCTCTCGGTCTATCCCGAATACGGCGACGCCAAGGAGGCCATCGCCGGCTACTTCCGCGTGCGCCCCGACCAGTTCGTCTTCACCAACGGCACCGACGAAGCCATCCAGGTTTTCATCAACACTTATGTGGACGACGGGCAGCAAGTGTTGGTCCTCACCCCCACCTACGCCATGTACCGCTTCTACGCCGAAGTGGCCGGCGCGAAAATCAAGACGGTGGCGTACCCGCCGCCGGGCATGGAGTTTCCGCTGCAGGAAGTGTTGGACGCCATCACGCCGGAAACGCGCGCCGTCCTGCTGGCCAATCCCAACAACCCCACGGGCACCGGCGTGTCGCTGCTGGGGATCGAGCGGATTCTGCACCGCGCGCGCAAAGCCGCGGTGCTGGTGGACGAGGCCTATTACGAATTCTCCGGCGTCACCGCGCTGGGCGAAATCGAGCGCGTCACCAACCTGTTCGTCTGCCGCACGTTTTCCAAAGTGTTCGGCATGGCGGCCATGCGGCTGGGCTGCCTGTTCTCGCACCCGGCCAACATCGCGTACCTGCACAAGGCCCAGTCGCCCTACAGCGTGAACGGCATGGCGGTGCTGGCGGCGCGCGCCGCGGTGGAAGACACGGACTACATCCAGGGCTACGTGGCCGAAGTGTTGGCGGCGCGCGAGCTGCTTTGTGTGGGCCTGGAAAAGCTGGCCATCCCCTACGTGCCCAGCTCGGCGAACTTCGTTCTGGCGCAACTTGGCAAGCGCGCCATCGCGGTGCGCGACCGGCTGCGCGCCCAGGCCATCCTGGTGCGCGACCGCAGCTACGAAGTGCCCGGCGCGGTGCGCTTCACCGTGGGCACGCGCGAGCAGACGCGCCGCTTGCTGGGCGCGCTCGAAGAGATATGGAACCAATGAGCCAACCGATTCTCATCTTCGACATGGATGGCGTTCTGGTGGACGTCACCGAAAGCTACCGCGAAACCATCGCGCGCACGGTGGAGCATTTCACGCAATCCCGCATCACCCACGCCGAGATCCAGGACTTCAAGAACCAGGGCGGCTTCAACGACGATTGGCGGCTCACCCACCACATCATCACCGCCGCCGGCGCGAGCGTGCCCTTCGACGAAATGAAGGCGCACTTCCAAAGCCTCTTTCTGGGAAGCGACGGCGCCGGCGGCATGATCCTGCGCGAGAAATGGGTGGCGCACCCCGGCGTGCTGGAAAAGTTGAGCGCCCAATTCCGCCTGGCGGTGTTTACGGGGCGTCCGCGCGCGGAGGCTGCGATCACCCTGCGCCGCTTCGCCGGTCCCGTCACTTTCGACCCTATCGTGGCCATGGAAGATGTGGCCAATCCCAAGCCGGCGCCCGACGGCCTGTTGCGTATCGCGCTCGACAACCCCGGTGCGCGCCTGTTCTACGTGGGCGATTCCATTGACGATGCCCGCGCCGCCCGCGCCGCCGGCGTGCCGTTTCTCGGCATCGCGGCGCCCTCCAATCCGCGCTACCTCGACCTGGTGTTTTTGTTTCAGGCGGAGCGCGCCTGGGCCATTGTCGACGACATCAATTTCCTGGACGAGGTTTTCACCGCATGAGAAGCGCCACCATCCAGCGCGATACCAAAGAGACGCGGATCTCCGGCACCCTCCGCCTGGAAGGCCGCGGGAAATACCAGATCTCCACCGGCATCCGTTTCTTCGACCACATGCTGGAGCTGTTCACCAAGCACGGAGGCTTCGACCTGACGCTCCACGCCGAGGGCGATCTGGACGTGGACCAGCATCACACCGTGGAAGACGTTGGCATCGTGCTGGGACAGTTGTTCGCCAAAGCGCTGGGCGATCGCAAGGGCATCAATCGCGCCGGCTACTTCCTGCTGCCCATGGATGAAACCCTGGCGCTGGTGGCGCTCGACCTGGGCGGCCGGCCGGCGTTGGTATATAAGGACCGGGTGAGGGTCCGTCTGGTGGGCGACCTGCAAACCGAGCTGGTGGAAGATTTCTTCGGCGGCTTCGTGAATCACGCCGGCGCCAACCTGCACGCCCAGGTGATGTACGGCCGCTCCAGCCACCACAAGATCGAGGCTATCTTCAAGTGCTTCGCGCGCGCCATGAAATACGCCTGCTCGAAGGACGCGCGGCTGAAAGACCAGTTGCCCTCCACCAAGGGGCTGCTATGATCGCCATCTTCGATTACGGCGCGGGCAATCTGCAATCGGTGAAGAACACGCTCGGGGAGCTGGGCTGCCCCTACACCCTGGTGCGCGATTCCGAAGGGCTGCGCCAGGCGTCGAAAATCCTGCTCCCCGGCGTAGGCCACTTCGGACAGATGATGCGCGCGCTGGACGAGCTGGATGTGCGCCGGACCTTGCTCGAACGCCTCCTCGCCGGCGTGCCGTTTCTGGGCATCTGCCTCGGGATGCAGGCGCTGTTCGAATCGAGCGAAGAGGCTCCGGAAGTGCGCGGGCTGGGCCTTTTTCCGGGTGCAGTCCAGCGCTTTCCCGCCGGCGCGCGCGTGCCGCACATGGGGTGGAACGAGCTGGAAGTGCACGAGGATTCGCAGCTCTTGCGCGGCCTGGGTCCGCGGCCCTACGTGTATTTTGCGCACAGCTACTACGTCCCCGAAATGCCGCACACCGCGGCGGCGTGCACCTACGGGCTGCGCTACACGGCGGCGCTCGAGGCGGGCAACGTGGCCGGCGTGCAGTTCCATCCCGAGAAATCGGGAGCCGTGGGGTTGCAGATCGTGAGGAACTTCCTGTAATGCTGGCCAAGCGCATCATCCCCTGTCTGGACGTCACCGGCGGCCGCGTGGTCAAAGGCGTCCACTTCGTCAACCTGCGCGATGCCGGCGATCCGGTGGAGCTGGCCGAACGCTACAACCGCGATGGCGCCGACGAGCTGGTCTTCCTCGACATCACCGCCTCCAGCGACGCGCGCGAGATCATGGCCGACGTAGTGGCGCGCACCGCCCGCAAGGTTTTCATCCCGCTGGCCGTGGGCGGCGGCATCCGCTCGGTGGCCGACGCGCGGCGCATCCTGCTCTCGGGCGCCGACAAGGTGTCGGTGAATACCGCCGCCATCCGGCGTCCGGAGCTGATCGGCGAGTTATCGCGTGAGTTCGGCGCGCAGGCAGTGGTGCTGGCCATCGATGCGCGCCGCCACAGCGCCGGAGGCTGGCGCGTCTACACGCGCGGCGGCCGCGATGAGGAGCCTCTCGACGCCGTCGCCTGGGCGGCGCGCGGCGAAGAGTTGGGCGCGGGCGAAATCCTGCTGACATCCATGGATACCGATGGCGTGCAGGATGGTTTCGATTGCGCGCTGACGGCCGCGGTCTCGCGCGCCACACACGTTCCGGTGATTGCCAGCGGCGGCGCCGGCAAGCCGGAACATTTCGTGCGCGTGCTCACCGAAGGCTGCGCCGACGCCGCGCTCGCGGCCTCCATTTTCCACTACGGGACGTACACCGTGAACCAATTGAAAGAAGAGCTGGCGCGCCGCGGCATCCCCGTGCGGGTGGCGCCATGATTATTCCCTGCATCGACCTGATGGATGGCAAAGTAGTGCAGCTCGTGCAAGGCCGCGAGAAGGCGCTGGAGGGCGATTCGCCCGATGAGATGCTGCGCAAGTTCGACGCCTTCCCCGAAATTCAGGTGATCGACCTGGATGCCGCCATAGGCCGCGGATCGAACGGCGGCCTGGTGCGTCTGCTGGCGTCGAAAGCCAAAACGCGCGTAGGCGGCGGCGTCCGCAGCGTGGCGCGCGCGCAGGAGCTGATCGAGCAGGGCGCGCATCGCGTCATTGTGGGCACAGCGGCGTTCGGCGCGACGGGAATCAATACGGAGTTTCTGGCTGCGCTCCGCGACGCGGTGGGCCGCGAGCGGCTCATCGTCGCGGTCGATTCGAAGGACGGCCGCATCGTCGTGAAAGGCTGGCGGGAGTCCACCCACTTCACCGCCGAAGAAGTGCTGCATGAGCTGGAGCCCTACTGCTCCGGCTTCCTATGCACCTACGTGGACAAAGAGGGCATGATGCAAGGCACCGACCTCGCCTGGTTCCGGCGCCTGCGCGCGGCCACCACGCTGGAGTTGACGGCCGCCGGCGGCATCACCACCATGGACGACGTGCGCGCGCTCGCAGCCATGAACGTACACGCCGCGCTGGGCATGGCGATTTATACGGGTAAGCTGAGCCTGGAGGAATTAGCTGCCACCTACTCGCTTCCGCCCGGACCATAGAATTACTTCGTGTCTGGCGGGCTATGTGACCGCTGCGGGGTGCGATCCCCATACAGCCGGTCCTCAATTCGGAGCCCACCGTTACGGATGAGCCGCGCGCCTCGGCTAAGTGTCGGCGTGAGACCATTGGCGCACCGACTTCACTCGATTGTTAGCGTTAGCCCGCACGACGCCCCGATTCATGACCTCAATGGAACCGTACGAGCCAACCACAAAGCCGAACCTAGTCCTTGCTTTGTCCAATCACAATCCCTACGACGACGCCAATTACCGCACCGCCAATCGCTCCGTACAGTAGGCCATTGAACAAGTTGAAATCGGTCATCAGTGTGTTCTGCCTTGGTGCATTATTGACACAGATGACGCATCCAGCAAACCCCATCGCGATCCCGCCGAGGAATGCGCCGAGGCCTGCGCCGGGCCCTGCATTCTCTATGGATGCGGCATTTCTCCGCCGTTGCTGCGCCGCAGCGGCGGCACTTGCTGCGGCGAGTGCCGCTGCCGCACGTTCTGCTTGTCGCGCATTCTCTTGCCTCAGCTCCTCGGCACGTTTAGCGGCAAGCGCGCGTTCAGTGTCAGCCCAGGCTTCTCTAAGGAACGGCTGCACCTCAGGCATATCGAAGATCCGTGTCTGCCATCGCCTCAAGCAGGAAGGCGCGCCGAGCGTTCAACGTTGGTTGGGTCTCGTAGCAGTGTCTGATCCATGGCGTGGCTAGCTCGGGGTGATCAGCTCTGATCGCATACCTGGCTCCATCGTAGTACACGCGCACATCAGGCCGCAGGGCGCGAAGTTCACCCGCAATGGTCGGATAGGATTCCGTAAATCGCTCCGTACCGCTAAAACGGCGCTGATCGGCAAACTGCCTTCGAACGGCGGCGAGCCGAGCGCAGCGCTCCAACAAGGGCTCGTGACGCGCTAGTGCGTCCGCAAGTCCCTGTATGCGACCAGGCCAAGACGGCTGATCGTTCACTCTCGCGAGATCAGTTGTGAAGGCGGTAATGGCATCATCGTGGGCGATGACATCCCGCAGTCGTGCCAGGGCTGCGGCATAGTGCCCACTCAAATAGTCTAGATGAGCAAGGTGTCGCGTGGTACGAACGTAGTGAGCGGAGTAGATCGGACCGAGCGCCTTCCCATAGTGTTCGTAGGCGGAACTGAGATCGCGCTGGTGTTTGTGGGCAAGATAACCGAGTTGGAAATGGGCATCAAGCGCAAATTCGTCGTGGCGGCTAGCCAGACCGAACAGGGCGATCGCTTCGTCGAGCATGGCGCCGGCTTTGCCAATGTCGCTTTCGTTAAGTGCGCGCTTGGCCATGGTCATAGCCTCCGAGTAAACACTTGATGCTTCGTACCGAGCGCACTGGGCTGCCGCGCGGGCGCGCCGCGCCGCCAACTCGGACTCGAAGGCCTGCCTATCCACAAGGCAGGAAAGAACGTCGTCGAGCCTAGCGTGTGTGCCAAGTGCATCGACATGGAGTTGGCAAAACCCTCGGTGCAGGGTGTCGTCAACCGTCGATAGGCCCTCCGCTACCCCAGCAAACCCGGCAACAACGGCGTCGCGCAGTTCGTCCAGTGAGAACGAGATGTTCTCAAGTGACGCTGTCTGGCGCCGCAGGATGTCGGTCAGAGTTTGTTTGATTTGCTCTTGATTGGCGTTAGCCAGATAAAGCGCGTGCTCCACCTCGATGCGGTGGATGTGCACACGGTCCTCCGATGGCCGCAGCCAGTAACCGATAATGGCACCGATCGGTGCCTGAGGCAGGACCGCCATACCTCTATCCCACCGCTGATTTGCGTTGCGGCAAGTTAAGGCGCGCTAGGGCGTCATGATTGGCCAGCCAGAATTGGCCAGCCAAACGCCGCTCACCGCAGTCTGGCCGGCACGCGAGCGGGTTCGGGGCGTCAAAATCGCAGAAGGGTCCGCGCGCCCATGCGGCTCCGGACACGGCGGGCGCGGAGAGGGTAAAATCGAAAGAGGAAATGCCCGAGGTAAGTCGATTCTTTGGGATTGTGGTTCGAATATATTTCGGAGATCACAGTCCGGCGCACTTCCATGCCGAATATGGCGAATACGAGGCCCTCGTTGAGATTGAGACGCTCGCTATCCTCAGGGGAGACCTCCCGAGGAGAGCCATGGCGTTGGTACTCGAATGGGCGGCCCTTCATCGCCAGGAACTGAGAACGGATTGGGAACGGGCTCGTCGTGGAACGCCTTTGGAATCCATCGCCCCGCTAGACTGAGGAGCAGACATGAGATTGGTTCGCATCCGGGAAGTGAAGCCGCTGGACCACCACCGCGTACGGCTCACGCTGACCGACGGCCGCGTCGTCGAGAGAGATCTCGGACCAATGTTGGTAGGTCCGGTTTTTGCCGAGATCCGGAGCGACGGGGCGCGATTTAGGGAGATGCGTGTGGAAGGCGGTACTCTGGTTTGGCCCACTGGCGCCGACTTGTGCCCTGATGTTCTGATCTGGGGTGGCTTACCGCCGGCCGATGCGGCTTCGGACGCAGCGTGAGCGGCTGTGAGCGGCAGTTCACCGGGACAGTGTCGTCAAAACCCCACCCGGTTGGCTTGCGGCAACCCCTGTGCGAAGCACTACGCAGGTGGTAGCCTGACCTAACGCTCTTCAGGTCGAAGTGGACCCACGCGGCCCCCGATCCTCGAAACGTCGTGGCCGTGGGCCGACCAGTCATGGTCAGACGCCGTTACCTGAAACGGGCGATGTCGATTCGGTGGCAGACCAATCGGGCGGATTATCGCGAGCTAAGCTGGACTCGTGCCGCTGACCCCTTAGGCGAACCGGTATTGCCCCTTTCCATCCTCGATTTCAGGCGCTTCTCCGGATGTCTTCCAGCATCGCTTCCCTGAGCACTTGGTTGAGTCTTGTCTGGTAGCCCTTTCCGTGCTGTCGGAGCCAGGCCACCACGTCGGCGTCCAGGCGCACGGTGAGTTGTTGCTTCACCGGCCGATAAAACGGATTGCGGACTGCGTTCTTCCAGAAGCTCTCTTTGAGCGGGGGAATGTCCGAGAAGTCAATCTCGGAATCGGGTTGCTCCGCGAGCCGGGCCAGCTTGCGCCTGCGGGCGGATGTTATCGGGCTCTCAGCCAGCGTCTTGCGCGCTATTATAGTTTCGCCATAACGGTATCGCGCCTTCCGGGTGGCTCGGCGTGCCGATCGCAATCCCAAGGCCGATCGCGCGGCTCCCCCGGTCCGCCGGTATGGTCCTGCTTGAACCGCGCAGGGAGCCTGGTCTGGCCGGATGCTACCGCACGAACTTCCCCACGAATCCGCCGCCCGAGCGCAAGTCGATGTAGAGCGGGTCGCTGGCCTGCGCCGTCAGGTGTTCGATCTTGACCGCGGAGGCTTCGCCGGTATCCCGAATGAGCGTCGCCACGTATGTGCCCGTGCCCAGGAACGACAGGTCCACGCGGACAACCCTGGCGACCGGGCCGTTGCTCACGGCCAGAAACCAGGTGTCGCCCTTCCGCCGGGCGAAGGCCGCCACTTCGCCGATCTGCGAGACCGGCAGCACCACCGTTTCGTCCCAGACGCTGGGAATGCTCTGCAACACGCCGGCAGCCGGGTTTGCCAGAATGTTGGCCGGATGCGCTACGTACACCAGCAGGGGAGCTTGCAGGATCACGGCATTCGCAACCTGGTGCGCCCAGGTGGTGTCCGCCATCCACGTGGGGTTGAAATTCGTGGGCGTGTAGTCCACGAGTCCGGCCAGCATGCGCGTGAAGGGAAGCGTGGCGTCCTGGCGCGCGGTGGGCTCCTTCTCCATGCCGTAGACCGCCTCCACGCCCAGCTCGTTAGGATAAGTCCGTTCCAGGCCGGTGGGTTTGTTGGCGCCGTGAAAATCGACGATCAGATGGTACTCCGCGGCCAGCTTCAGAATCATTTCGTACTGCTCGATGACCTCTTTGTGTTCGTGGTCGAAAAAGTCGATCTTCACCCCCGCCACCCCGTTGCGCCGGCAGATGTCGAACAGCGCGCGGACGCTCTTCTCGTCGGTGAGCTCCCCGCTGTGCTTCCAGACAATCAGTCCCACGCCGCGCTGGCGGGAGTAGTCGGCCAGTTCCTTCAACTGGCTCTCGGGCCAGCGCGACCAGTAGCCCTCAATCACGTTGTATTCGAAGCCGAGCCGGCCGGCGAGGTCGGCGAATTCCTTCTGGCCCTCCACGGTTTTATCCCCGCCATCCCGGAAGGCCCAGACCGAGCGGCCAGGCTTGATCCAGGCGGTCTTCAGGCCGTCCGGAAAGAGCTTGGGGTCCGGCGGCGCCGAGACATTGTGCACGATGTCGCAGTTCACCAGCGCATTCAAATCGGCCCCGATCATGACAACCCGCCAGGGCGTGGTAATGGTTCCGGTAATGGCCGCCGGCTTCGCAAGGCGTTCGGCGCTAAACTGCGGCCGATACGCCAGAAACTGCCACGAGGCGGGCGGGGCATGGCCCAGCCGTGTGTACAAGCCGCCGGCGCCGTCGCCCTGCAGCACCATGCCGCTGTAATGGCGCAGCCCGCCCTCGGTGATTGAGACGTAGCCGGCGCCCTCGGGTAACATGAGGGTCACCGGCGGAGCCAGCCATGCGCCGGCTGGAAGGGTGGCCGGCCAGCCGGTTCGCAGCCCGAGGGTCTTCCTCTGGTACAACGCCTCGTAGCTCTCTTCGAGATTGTGCCACCACAGCACGCTGGCCTCCGGCAGGCGGAACGCCGTAGCTTCGTCCGGCACGCGCGTCCCTTCGCCCGGAACCACGTGACGGAACGCAATGCCGTCGTTGTAGGCGCGCACCTCCAGCGTGTAGGCCGTGCGCGACCGGCGGGCGGTAACGGCGATTCTGGCGCCGTTGCATTTATCGACCGCCAGGGAGTGAACCCCGTTCCAGGGGTAGGTCTCATCGACCTTGTACGGATCGACCCTGCCGAGGTCCACGCCATCGGCGAGATTCACGCCATCGACGGTGATGCCGATAGCGGAGGCCGCGATGACAGGCTTCTGCTGGAACGTGACCGAATACTCGATGCGGGCGTTGCCGTCCAGGGAAAGCCGGAATACGACGGCGCCATCGGGGCTGGCCAGGACGACACTGTCAGCCGCCGGGAGCCGGGCGGCGAAGCAGAGCAAAACAACTAATGCGATTCGAATCGGCATCTCGTTCCTCTCCGGGTGCGGCGCGCGAACCGGCCATTCGTCCTGAGCGGCAACAGAGGCTTCGGGGCGAGCCGGATAGTCATTATATGTCCAATCACCTTTTAAGGAGCCGCTTTTCTCATTTTCTCCACCCCGAATGCCTCCAATGCCGGTCGCAACGTTTTCCCCTCCGCAGCGGATGACATTACGTGCAGCCACGCGCCAAGGCCGCACCAAGGCCGCACCCCCGTTCCCTTGCGCCAGATGTTAGTATTTGCACGATTCTCCTAAAGTGCAGAAATCGCCACGGCGAAAGGACATCCCATGACTCTGCCGCACACCTACGGAATGGCGTTGATGCTCACGATTCTGACTATGCTCTGTTGGGGCTCTTGGGCCAACGTGCTCAAACTGGCCAAGGGCTGGCGCTTTGAGTTGCTCTACTATGACTACTCCATTGGAGTGGCGCTGGGCGCCGCCCTGGCAGGGCTGACGTTCGGTACCTGGGGGGCGGACGGCCTTCCCTTCATGAAAGATCTGGCGCACGCGGGCCACATCAATATTCTCTGCGGCTTCCTCGGCGGGGTGGTCTTCAATTTGTCGAACATCCTGGTGGTGGGCGCCATTGCCGTGGCGGGAATGGGAGTCGGATTCCCTATCGGCGTGGGGCTGGCTCTGATAGTTGGGGTGGTCTGGAATTACATTGTGAACCCGCAGGGGAACCCGTGGCTGCTGTTCGCCGGTGTCGCCCTGATTGTGGGAGCCATCGTGGCCGATGCCATTGCCTACCGGGCGCACGCCGTCAGCCAGAGCAAGGCCGGGGACAAGGCGGATGCCGAAGCGAAACGCGCGGCCACGTGGAAAGGGATCAGGCTGGCCATCGTCGGCGGCATTCTGATGGGCACGTTCTACCCGCTGGTCGAGATCGGCAAGACCGGCCCGCAAGGACTCGGCCCCTACGCCGTCGGGTTCGTCTTCGGTCTGGGTGTGCTGGCCTCCGTTTTCGTGTACAACATCTACTTCATGCGATTCCCCATCGACGGCCCGCGCCTGAGCTTCGGAGATTATCTGCGAGGGAGCGGGTGGGTACACTTTCTCGGCATCATCGGCGGGGTGGCCTGGATCGCCGGTTCGCTCGCCAACTTCGTGGCCGCCAGCGCCCCGAAGGAATTGCAGGTGGGACCGGCCATCAGCTACGCCATCGGGCAAGGCGCCACCATGGTGGGCGCTCTCTGGGGCGTCCTGGTATGGAAGGAGTTCGCGGGCGGAGGGGCGCGCGTCAACCGGCTCCTGGTGCTCATGTTCGCGCTGTTTCTGACCGGCCTTGGGGTGGTTTCCATCGCGCCGCTGTACGCCGTCCGTTAGTCGAGTGAGGACAACGTGGAACCACTACTCCTCGGCATCGATGTTGGAACCAGCTCCGTAAAGGCCGTCCTGCTGGACCTGCGCGGCAACCTCTGCGCCGTCTGCCAGGCCGAATATCCGCTCCATCACATCCGGCCCGCGTGGGTGGAACAAGACCCGGAAGACTGGTGGCAGGCCACCTGCAAAGCCATCCGCGAGGCACTGGCGAAAGTTCCGCACGGAGCGGAACGGGTGTTGGGGATGGCCGCGAGTTCGCAGGCGCCCACCCTGTTGCCGCTCGACCGCTCCGGCCATCCCCTGCGCCCCGCCATGATCTGGATGGACCGCCGCGCCGAAGCGGAGTCGGTCCGCTTGACCGAACTCCTGGGAGCGGATGAGATTTACCGCATCACGGGCAACCGCCCCGACGCCTTCTATCTGGCGCCGCGGCTCCTCTGGCTGAGCCGTCACGAACCCGAGGTTCTGAAGCAGACCTGGAAATTCGTCCAGGTGAACGGCTACATCAACTACCGGCTTACCGGACGGCTGGCGGTGGACCCGGCGCACGCCGTGCTGATGCAGATGCGCGACCGCTCGACGGGCGAGTGGTCCGCGGCGCTGTGCTCCGCCTGCGCAGTGGAGGCGGCGCAACTTCCCGAGGTGCTGGAAAGCCACTCGGTGCAGGGGGAAGTGACCGCCGAGGCCGCGGCGGCCACCGGTCTGAGACCCGGCACTCCGGTAATGGCCGGGACCGTGGACAGCCCCGCGGCGGCGCTAGAAGCCGGCGTGGCCGAACCCGGCATCGCCGTCGAAATGACGGGGACCTCGACCGTGGTCATCATACCGAACGACCGCGGCCTGACGGAGCCGGCGCTGATCGCCATGGCGCATGCCCTGCCGGGAATCCATCTGCTGCTCGGCGCCATGGTCTCGTCAGGCGGCAGCCTGCGCTGGTTCCGCGACCAGCTTGGACAGCCCGAAGTGCGGGCGGCGAAGGAAGGCGGGACCGACGCTTTCGATCTTTTGACCGGGCAGGCGGCGCAGGTGCAACCGGGCAGCGACGGTGTGATCTTCCTGCCGTACATGATGGGGGAACGCTCGCCTTTGTGGCATACCAATGCCCGCGGAGTGTTCTTTGGCCTGTCGCTAGCCACCAGCAAGGCGGCGCTGCTGCGCTCCATTCTGGAGGGGGCCGCGTTTGCCCTGCGCCACAACGTGGAAGTGGCCCTGCGCGCCGGCGCCGAAGTCCGCGAGATGAGAAGCGTGGGCGGCTGCAGCCGCAGCGCGCTCTGGAACCAGATCAAGGCGGACGTATTGGGACTCCCGGTGCTGCTGCCGCGCACCACGGCCGGCTCTCCGTACGGCGCCGCCATCCTGGCGGGAATGGGCGTGGGAGCCTTCCCCGATGTCCGGAGATCGCTGGTCGAGATGATTCGCCTGGACCGATGCTTCGAACCCAACCCGGCCAATCACGAGCGGTACACGCAAAGCTACCGGGTGTTCCGGAACATCTATGAGCACCTGGCGGGCGACTTCGATTCCGCGGCCGCCATCGCGCCGTGAACCTTCCGCAGAATCTCCGCGGTTCGTTCGATTTCTGCCGCGGCGTCCCGCGGCGTCCACCCAAGAACCGGCGACATGATCCGGGTGTTCCGCGACATCTACAATCACCTGGCGGGCGACTTCGATTCTGCGGTTCGTTCCACCTCCGCCGCGGCGACTAGTGTCCACGAAATAACTGGACAGATTCTTGAAGCTCTTGTGGGGCGACCCCCGGTCCGCGGCTGGCCCCCTGGCCGGCCTGGCGCGCCAAGGCGAGGTTATCGAGTCATACCGAGACAGGCCGGCCAGGGGGCCGGCCGCGGACCAGGGGGTCCGCCCCACCAAACTGCCGAGCGTCTGTCCAGTTATTTCGTGGACACTACACTAACGCTAGTGGCGTCCAACGGAGAACTGGCGCCACGATCCGGGTGTTCCGCGATATCTACGAGCACCTGGCGGGCGACTTCGATTCCGCGGCCGCCATCGCGCCGTGAACCTTCCGCAGAATCTCCGCGGTTCGTTCGATTTCTGCTGCGGCGTCCCGCGGCGTCCACCCAAGAACCGGCGCCATGATGGCGGCCAGCTCTTCCAGTAAAGGCCGGTTCACCTCACCCAGAAGGCCCATGAGCGTTCGCCGCAAAATCAGGTCGTCCAGGTGGACGACGCGGTCGTGCAGCGCCATGAACTCGATCTCCCGGCGGGAGTAACCGGCGTGACAGGCGAGCGGCGCGTCCGCGCCTTCGCGCAAGTAAGCGGCCACGCTATCCGCCCCCGTGCCGAAGCGGTCGACCAGCGTCGCAAGGCGCTCCGCAGGCAGCCCGGCGCCCTCCGGCGTCCGGGGGTAACCCTTGCCGCCGCCGATGGGAATGTCCGCGGAGCTGCGGACGCGCGGACGCCCCAGCACCCGCAGGATCTCGTCGCCGGCCTGCTCGGCCAGCGCGCGGAAGGTGGTCCACTTTCCGCTTACCAGCGAGTAGATCGGGAAATCGATTCCGTTGGCCGGGGCCAGGACCGGGTAGCTGTGGTCGCGGCTGATCTGGCCCGGGGTCAGGGCTTGGCTGCGCGGCAGAGGGCGGACGCCGCAAAACCGGAACACCACGTGCGACCGGTCCACCCGGATCGAAGGGAAGGCCAGCCGCATGGCGTCGAGAATGTAGTCCACTTCCGCTTCGTCGCAGACCGTGTCGGGATCTTCCGTGGGGATATCCGTGGCGCCGGCGATGATTTTGCCAAAGGCCGGATAGAAGATGCAGATGCGGCCGTCCCGGTTGACGAAGTAAATCATCTCGTCGCGGGTGGCCGCCACCAGCTCGGGGTGGTCGAGAACCACGTGCGACCCTTTGGTCCCGCCGATGAAGCGCGAGTCGCGCCCGAGACCGCGGTTGGTGAAATCGATCCAGGGACCGGTGGCGTTGACGACGATCCGCGGTCTCACTTCGCAGGACTGGCCCGAGACCTCGTCGCGCAGGACGACAGTGCCGCCGGCGGCGCTGTCCACGCGGACGTAATTCAGCGCTCGCGCCGCGGGACATGCGGCCTCGGCGTCCTGAACCAGCTCCAGGCACAACCGTTCCGGATAGGTGATCCTGGCATCGTAGTAGGTGGCCGTGCAGATGATCTCGGGATTCAGAGCGGGCCGGAGCGCCATGGCCGCGCGCCGGGAGCGGAAGCGGTGACCCGGCAGCGGGGATCGGCGGCCGGCCAGGAAATCGTACATCGTGAGCCCGGTCTTGATGAGCAGCGCTCCGCGATTGGCCGGCTTGGTGGGCCATCCC